>Ga0209777_10001045_pt1 | contig 42172 bp, 35 predicted proteins | sample FrelakmetHBP12HB_FD_187147 | JGI IMG/M metagenome (GOLD analysis project Ga0209777, IMG submission 187147) | Freshwater lake sediment microbial communities from the University of Notre Dame, USA, for methane emissions studies -HBP12 HB (SPAdes)... | ecosystem: Environmental > Aquatic >...
GAGTTGTTGCCCTTGCTCGCCTCCTGGATGGCCCCGGCTGGATCGACCACAAGGAAGACCTGCGCCGCTCCATCGGCATCCATGCGCCCCGTTGTATCCCATATGCAGGTCACCTCGTACGTACCCCCTGCCGCAAGCATCTCTACGTCGCTGGCCCCAATCTCCTCGCCGCTCTCGGTATTGAGATGCCAGGACGCTCGGAACGGCCCAGCGAGGATGGCACCCGTATTCATAACCCTGCCCGTCAAGAGCACCTCCTTGATGGAGAAGTCAGTGCTCCAGCATGTCTCAGCTACCAAGTCCGGCAGCACAGTGGATATGGAGGCGGAGTTGTTCGCGAGATTCCGATCATCCACAATGCCATTAGGGTCAACCACCGCGAAGATCTCGTGAGACAGCTCGGCAGTAGGCACGGTCCACGTGACAGACGCGTTCTGTTTGCCGCCAGCGATCAGTACCCCAGGAAGGACCTGTACATCACCGATGGGGGTGCCACCTCTGTTGGGGTCACCATCGTAGAATCTCACCCGCACGTTCGACAGCGACAGATCACCCTGATTCTCCACTGTCACGCTGATCGTAGCCGTCTGGCCAGGTGCCGGGTTGCTCGGCTCTATCCCCAGAGACCCTGGACCAACAGCCAGGTCATAGCCTGCGGCATGCCGCAGCACGCAGAGATCGGTGCGGCCAGGCTGTAGGACATCCTGCAGGTGCTGCATCTGGCCATTGATCTCAATATCCAGGTCCTGGCGCAGAGTCTGCGTCTTGAGGTAGGCGATCACCAGGTCACCCCCGTCACACGCGAGCGACAAGGCGATCTCCGCGTGCTCATCGTGGGTCAGTTGCCGCGGCTGCGACCACAGGTCGAGGTCTGTATCATAGAACGAAGCGACAATGTCCACACCGTTCGGTCCCTGGGTGGTGTACGCGATGGCGGCACCCATGGGCAGTGTGATCCCTGCGAGAGTAGCGGTGTCATTGGCGTCTGTGGGCTCACTGTAGACGGGCCTCGGACTCGAAGTGCCTAGGCGAGAGTAGACCAAGACGTCATTGGCCGTCCATACGCACATGGGCACACCGCCCGGTGCCACCAGCGTCGGGGATGCATCCTCGAAGGCGTTACGGGTCCATTGGACGGCCTTCTGCCACACGCCACCCGCGGTGGCGACCCTGTACAACTCACGGTCGGACCGGGTGGCCAGATTCCCATCTCTATCCACGGAGAAGACGGCGTACGCCTCTCCGTCTCCGCCAGCGACACAGCCCACATGTAGAATCCCGCCCCCATTGGGATCGGACCACAGGGCCTCCGGGGCATTCCATCCGTTCGGAGATCCCCTGGCAAACAGGAGTCGGTCGCCATGCTTGGCATCTCCGATCATTGCGTCGGCCTGGTTCTCTATCCAAAGGATGCCCTGGCCATCCCGGAAGACAATGGGCTGTGGCGATCGGTCAACCCCATTGTTCGAGGTGAGTTGCACTGGCTGGCTCCAAAGCCCTGTGCTATGGTCCAGCCATGCAGCCACGATCTCCAGGTGCGGGGCCACTTGTCCCGGCCCGGTTGCGGTGGATATGTTCCCTGAGACCCGTTCCCATGCTGCCAAGGCCTTGCCAGTACCGACCTCAATCACCTTGGGTGAGAACTCAGCGGCCTGATCGTCGGTGACCCGATTCAGTGACCACGGCCCACCCTTTGGCTCTTGGACCGAGGCGACGTCCGTCGCTGCGTACCAAGGCTTGCTAGGATCGTGGAGTGAGAACAGGATGAGTGGCTGCGAGGCGTGGCAGATGACAGACGGACTGGCCAGGCTTGTGACATTCCGCACCACGGTCTCTTCATCGGGCAGACTCGCCGGTTGAGTCGAATGGACTGCGAGCATCCCTGCCGCCGAGCCCCTGCTCTCCTCCACGGGTGACTGCTCTAGCCCCTGGGCCGGCTGAGTATCCAGGAGTCGGTTTGCGGCCCCCCACTTCAACAAGGCATCTCCGATGGGCCTCCAGGCCGGACTACTCGCCAAGTCCGTCACCCCGACGAGTCGGGCGGATCCCAACTGCGCATGGCCGGATGTGGGCTGGGAGTAGGACGCCTTCCGGTACTGATCGGTGACTTCAGCCTCTTCTGCCTGGTTTTCCTCAAATGAGAACTCGACTCCCACCTGCCCGTCGTATTGAAACACCAGGTACTCGGCGGATACACCCACGTACCCGCTGATCTGGGTCACCTTGAATGGAAGGGCGAAGGGGAGTGCTGCGGTGCCCCCTCCATACACGGCAACGGAGGCCCCGTGGAGTGCAAGGACGCCCCTCATCTCCACACCCACTGTGCCTGTCCCTTCTACCTGCTTGGCATACAACAAGAGGGGGTCATCCCCAAACGCCCCGTTCGGATAGAGGCCCCTCCAATCCACGCCAAAGACCACGTACCACTGTGTCTCCAGGCTCCCGACAACCTCACTGACCACGGGTACGGCCAGCAGGGAGTTGCTGGCGGAGGCAGCCGAAGCCATGAGGGGTTCTACGAACAACGCCGTGGGCACGCCAATCCCTATCCCGCCGGAAAAGTCAAGGTTCCAGGCCGGAGCGGCTGTCTGTGATTCGCAGCCGGCCAACGACACCTTCAATCCGCCGTCCAGGCCACCCTTCGCTGCGCCCAACCACCTGACCTTGTACCCAAGGGGATTGGAGGTCGTGTCGACCTCTGCCTCAAAAGAGCGGGACACCTCCCCGCGGAACTGACCGGCCAGAGGGTCAAAACACAGCTCCTTCACCTCTGTGAGCGTGGCCTCGATAGGCCAAGAGCCCACCTGGAGATTGTCGGGGAGGAAGCCGGCCCCTCTGGTATTCTCAACCACGTAGGATAGGGCTGCACCTGACGGCACCCAGGGGATGCTGTCCCCATACCAGGATGTGATGCTCCCCGGCAGTGGGTAGAAATGAACACCCGTGTTCGTGGATGTCTTCTTGCCTTCCCCATTGACCGCCTTGACCGTCACTTCACCGCAGTTTGAGATCGTGGTGGGTGCAGCGATGGTGAGACTAGCCCGGGCGAGGCCGCCACCGAGATCGGTGAGGGTCACTCCAGGACACGGGGTCCCTGCAATCGTGAAGTCAACTGAACCCGGCGATCCATTCCACGCTACCGTCACCTCAAAAGACAGGTGTCCAGGCATCCCTTCGATGAAGTGTCTGCCGTTGGGGGAGAGAACATCGAACACGGAAGGCGATCCCGGCCCAGACTGCATTGCCAGTTGGAGTGTCACGCTTCTGGTCTCTCCCGCACCCAGACTGATCGTCCGTGGGGAGCCGGAGTAGTATCCGACCTTGCTCGCAGTCAGGGAATATGTCCCCGGATTCAGGCCCCCAAACCGAGACTCGCCCAGTTGATCGGTGGTTGCTGTTATCGTCGTCTGCCCATTGACAAGCCGCAGCGTTGCGTCCGGCAGGCCCCCCTGTACGCCCCCCTGGTCGTTCACTTCGATGACCCAACCAGTCAGGCCGGCTTTTCGCGATGGGTCGGATGTCGTGAGACTTCTGACACCTCCATTGACCTGGCCCTTCACCTGCTCGGCGACCGTGGCCCCAAAGGCGTCATCGGTTCCCCATGCCAATCCTGTTAGGATCGTCAAACTCAGCCAAAGAGTGTCTTTCATAGCTCCCACCTCTCGTGATGACTGTTCCTACTCTACTCCCTGGCGGGTCGCTGCTCGTCTCCTCCGAGGGCTGCCCAAAACTGCTGAGACACGCCCTCGGCTCCGCCAGCGGGCGTCCGATGATGGTTTCATTATATGCAGAAGTGATCAAGAAGAGCCATACCAAGATGCGGATTCTTGAGTGGCGAGACTTGCCTGGAAAGATCGAGTCGGACGAGAAGTGCCAAGAAACCGCTACAGTGACTCAGAATCACGGTTCCTCGGGCAGGAGTGACGGTACCGAAGAACCTGGGGAACTAGGAGTCGGACCTAGACTAACTGATCCAGAGTCAGTTGTGCTACCATTACACTATTCCCCAGTGTTAATCTGGATCGACGTAGAGTATACTGCCTCGCCCCCGGCCTTGTCTACGGCAAATCTTCCTTGGACGGGGTCTGTGTCCTGGGTCTCATCCCAGCGAGAAACCCCCAGCCCAGAGGGAGCACTGCGGCGGCCAGCACAACCTTGATCACCTCCCCTGCGACGAAGGGATACAGTCCAACGGCCAGGGCGTTGTGTGTGCCGACCCAGTGCGCGAGCCACCCCAGACCGAAGCTATACAAGACCAGATTCCCCAACACCATGGCTGCAATGGTGGTATGCACCCGCCGGTCCCAGCCTCGCTGGGCCAGCAGTCCGACTACGGCCGCAGCCGCCAGAAATCCGACCAGATAGCCACCTGTCGGTCCCAGGAGCACGGCCGGCCCGGATCTGCCTTCACTGAACACCGGCAACCCCGCGGCCCCCTCCATGAGATAGGTCAACACGGTCCAGACGCCCAGTCGGACACCAAACAACATCCCCAGCAGCAGAACGGCAAATGTCTGGCCCGTGACGGGCACGACCGGCAGCGGTATCGTCAACTGTGCAGCGACGCCGATCAGCAGCGACCCGCCGAGCACCAGGGCCAGATCGTAAATCCCGGCCCGACCTGCAGAGGCAGGCCGAGACAGCCCCGCCACCGTTTGGCCTATGCCACCACGCAGGATACCTTCACAGTGAAACCCCTTGCTGCTCAGTATCATGTTGACCTCTATCCGGTTACCGCTGGCGCCTCTGCCACGGAAGGCCGCTGTCCATCCATGTCCGTCACACGAACTGGAGGGATTATATGGCGGGTCCCACCCACGGTCAATGCCCATCCCAACTGGGCGGCGCTCGGTCGCTCGTTGCACTCGCTCTTCGGTGTTCGGGCGGTTGCTCGCTCCCTCTTCTGGGTTCGCGAAGACCGAATACCGAAACCCGAAGACCGAATGCCGCGCTCTGCGGGGCAGAGCCATGGGCAGGGGTCTCTCTGTGGGGGATCCTCGACTCTGGAGACCGGGCTCCGTTGTCTATGCGAGTACCAAAGGAAAACCCCTGCGGAGGGAGAGGGAGAGGAAAGCGAGAGAACGCAGGGGTTTTGCTGACTCAGTTATTTAATTGTCTTCCTAATGTGTTATATCCGATCTGGCCAGGGATTGGGGTGTAGGATTTTCCCACAATCGCCAAAGCCAAATCCTCTGCCTCAGCCCCACGCTACCTCCTCGCGGCTAGAAGTGCGGCCACATATCCCCAGACGACACCCACACCCAGGCCGACCGCATGGGCCGTGTTCGCCACGTGCCCTACGAGACCCGTCAGACAGACAAGGAACCAGACGATCATCAGGGTGACTGTCTGTGGCTGCAGGACCAGGTCCGAGGCGGGATTGAACCTGCTCTGCATCCACATGTAGCCAAAGAGGCCGTACACAACACCGGACATCCCGCCGAACGTCGGGCCGCTGACAAGGTGCTGGGCGACGTTGGAGGTGGCGGCGATGCCAAGGACCAGACCCAGCAGCATCGCTCGGCCTCTGCGGGCCTCGATCATGCTCCCGAGGTCCCGCAGCCAGAGCATGTTGAAGAACAGATGCATGACCCCGAAGTGCAGGAACATGGGGGTGAAGAGCCGCCATATCTGGCCATGACGGACCTCCGGCAGCCGCGTGTCCCAAACGAGGTCATCGCCCTCTTCGTGACAGGTGGTTATAGACAGAGGCTGGACCCAGCGACTGTCCTCGCCCAGACGGGTCAAGAGGGAGACGGCCACACTGATCACGATCAGGCTGATCGTCAGGAGGCCCACAGGTACGGGCGGGCTATAGAAGACCGTCCGACCCTCTATGACGCGGCCTCGCCGTGGGGTCTGCATCTTCTGGTCGTCTTGCCTCTTGCGGGCAGCGGCCCGGGCCCCCGCTTCGAAGATCGGATCGTCCGGACGTTCGCTGAATTGGCCAAACAACGCCTGCGCCCGGTCGATCGTCGTCTCATTGAGGACCCAGATCTCCCATTGGCCGCTGGAGTCCCGCTCTACGTGGTTTTCGATACCCTCCCCATCCAGGTAGTCACCAAGGCGTTTGGCCTGTGTCTCGTCTCGAAGATGACCGATTTGTCGCATCCAACCCTCAGATAGACGTCGTTCAATGGTCCTTGGCAATGCTGCTGTGAGCCGCGTCGAACATCCGCAGCCCGCCGCGGTCCAGTTGCAGGATCAGGCCTCGCTGCGGGTCTACACCCACACAGGTGCCCGAGAACTTCCGGCCATCGTAGACCACGGTCAGGCGGTGCCCCACCTGGACACTCAATTGGCCCCAGCGATCGACCACCGGCCCTGGATCTCGGCCAGCCAGATCCAGCCAGCTCCCTACGCACGTGAGCAGCCGCCTGGCCAGCGTGGATCGGTCGACCACCGTGCCTGTCTCCAGGTCGATGCTCGTGGCCTTCGATCGCAGATCCGCCGGGAAGTCAGCGGTCCGCTGATGGCAGTTGATTCCGATGCCCACCACGTAGGCGGTGTGGCGGTCAAAGGCCCTGGACTCCACCAGGATGCCGGCCACCTTTCTGCCCGACAGCACGATGTCATTGGGCCACTTGATCCGAGAGGCGGACCCGATCGCCTCTGCCACGGCCACGGCCATGGTCAATGACAGCAGTTCCGGACGCAGATCGCAACGGGTCAAGACGATCGAGCCCAGCAGGCTGTCCCCCTCTCCGGAAACCCACCGATGGCCCCCCCTGCCGCGACCTTCGGCCTGGCGCTCGGCAAACACCGCCAGCCCGTGGTTGTCCGGATTGCGGGCGTACTGAGCGGCGATGTCGTTGGTGCTCGCCGTAGACTCAAAGACCACCACCTGTGAACCCATGCCCGCGGTCCCGAGGCGCTCGGTGACGATGTCGGGGTCCAGCCGATCCATACTCTCCCATACACGAAACGGTGTGCATAACTGACGTTTTTGAGTAGAACCGGCCGAGCCCCAATTCCGGCTCCCCTGGGTTGTGTCGGGCTCAGCGATCCAGGCCGATGTCCACGATCCCGGCCGAGTGGGTGATCGCGCCGACGGCGATGCGGTCCACGCCCGATCTCGCTACAGCCGCGACGTTGTTCAGGTTGATGTTGCCAGAGGCCTCGAGCAGGGGCTTGTGGCCCTTGCCGCACATGCGATTCCGAACCTCCACCGCGTGCTGCAACTGCCACTGGCCCATGTTGTCCAGCAGCACGATGTCGATGCCGGGTACCTTCAGCACGTGGTTGAGCTGGTCATCCACGTGGTCCACCTCCACCGCGATGAACTTGACGCCCTCGAGGCTCCGGGCCCGTTCCACGATCCTGCGGAGCCTGGGCTGGAAGAGACGGCCCAGCTCGGCCAGGTGGTTGTCCTTGATGAGGATCCCATCATACAGACCCAGGCGATGGTTGTTGCCGCCGCCGCACCGGACCGCGTATTTCTCCAGGAGCCGCCAGCCAGGCAGGGTCTTGCGGGTGTCGTAGATCCTGGCCTTGGTCCCACGGATCGCCTGCACGAACTTGTTGGTGGTCGTGGCGATCCCGGAGAGTCGCTGGAGGAAGTTCAGCATCACCCGCTCTGCGCTGAGCATGGGACGAAGCGGCCCTTCCACGGTGCCCAGGCAACTGCCGATGTGGCCGGGCTTGCCGTCTTGGATGTGCACCCTCAGGACCAGCCTCTCGTCGTATCGGCGAAGGACCTCTGCGGCCAGACCCATGCCGCATACCACGATCTCCTCGCGGGACACGATGCGGGCCGTGGCCACCTCGTTCCCCATAAAGAGCAACTCACTGGTCACGTCACCGGTACCCAGGTCCTCGGCTACGGCCAGATCAATCAACGGCTTGACCTTGGCCATCTCCAGTTTCTTCATCGTTGGTCCAATCCTCACCTTCAGCAACGAAACCCTGTATAGGTCGGCCTGTCACTTACGGCCAGCGATGTTAAGCCCCACCCCTTGCTGCGTCAAAGCAATTCAGGGGCCAAGACCCTATCCCTTTCTCTTGGCCGCCAGGAAGTCCCGCTTCTTTCGCTTGGAGCCTGCAATAACCAGTTGCGGAAGCTCCTTCAGCTCCACCAACTGGTCCCGCAAGAACGCGGCCCGCTCAAAGTCCAGGGCCTCGGCTGCCTCCAACATCTCGTGCTCGATCTGGGCCGCCAGCTCCAGCTTGTCGTAGTCCCCGTCCTCCACGCGGATCGCCTCGCGAGCGGTGTTGCGGGCCTTGATCTGGGAGGCCAGGCCGTCGCGGACCTCCTTGCGAATGGTCTCAGGCGTGATGCCGTGCTCGGTGTTGTACTCGAGCTGGATCTGGCGGCGGCGTCCGGTCTCGTCGATGGCCTTGCGCATGGACTCGGTGACCGTATCGGCATACATGAAGACCTTGGCGTTGACGTTCCGGGCGGCCCGACCGATGGTCTGGATCAGCGAGGTCTGGCTCCGCAGGAATCCCTCCTTGTCCGCGTCCAGGATGGCCACGGCCGAGACCTCCGGAAGGTCGAGGCCTTCACGCAGGAGGTTCACGCCCACCAGGACGTCAAACGCACCGTTGCGGAGGTCCCGGAGGATCTCGATCCGTTCGAGGGTGTCGATCTCGCTATGCAGGTACTTGCACGCAAAGCCCTTCTTGGAGATGTAGCCGGCCAGGTCCTCGGCCATCTTCTTGGTCAGCGTGGTGACGAGCATCCGCTCCTTGACCGCCACCCGCTTTTCGATCTCGCCGAGCAGGTGCCCGACCTGGTCCCTGGCCGGATGCACGAAGATCTCCGGATCGAGCAGTCCGGTTGGCCGGATGACCTGCTCGACAACCTCGTGATCGCAGAGGTCCAGCTCGAAGGGCCCCGGCGTGGCGGACACGAAGACCACGCCGGCCCAGCTCTCCTGGAACTCCTCGAATCGCAGGGGCCGGTTGTCCAGGGCGCTGGGCAGCCGGAATCCATGCTCGACCAGGACTTCCTTGCGGCTGCGATCGCCCGCCCACATGGCCCGCACCTGGGGGATCGTGACGTGAGACTCGTCGATGAACAGCAGGAAGTCCTTGGGGAAGTAGTCGATCAGGGTATACGGTCTGGCCCCGGGCGGCAGGCCTGCCAGGTGACGGGCATAGTTCTCGATGCCGCTGCAGTACCCGACCTCTTGGAGCATCTCGCAATCGTACAGTGTGCGGGCCTGCAGTCGCTGGGCCTCCAACAGCTTGCCCTGGCCGCGGAACTCCGCCAGGCGCTGCTCCAGCTCGGCCTTGATGCCGCCCACCGCGCCGGCGATGCGATCGGCCGGCATGATGTAGTGTTGGGCGGGATAGATGAAGACCTGCTGCTCGGCCGCCAGGACCTCGCCGGAGATCGGATTGATGTAGGTGATCCGGTCCACCTGGTCGCCAAAGAACTCGAACCGCACCGCAAACGACTCGTACGACGGGTACAGCTCTACCACGTCACCCCGCACCCGAAAGGTCCCTCGCTGGAAGTCGACGTCGTTGCGGTTGTACTGGATGTCCGCCAGGCGGCCGAGCAGGTCGTTCCGATCCACCACGTCGCCCACCCGCGCAGCCACGACCGAGGCCTTGTAGTCTTCGGGCGAGCCCAGGCCGAAGATGCACGAGACCGAGGCGACCACGATGCAGTCTCGCCGGGTGGAGAGGCTGGTGGTGGCGGACAACCGCAACCGATCCAGGTCCGCGTTCTTGGAGGCGTCCTTCTCGATGTAGATGTCCCGCTGCGGGATGTACGCCTCGGGCTGGTAGTAGTCGTAGTAGCTGACGAAGTACTCCACCGCGTTGCCCGGAAACAGCTCTTTGAACTCCTCATAGAGCTGGGCCGCCAGGGTCTTGTTATGGGAGATCACCAGGGCTGGCCGATCCATGCGGGCGATGACATTGGCCATGGTGAAGGTCTTGCCCGAGCCGGTCACGCCCATCAGGGTCTGGAGCCGCCTGCCGGCCTGGAGACCTTCCACCAGGCGATCGATCGCCTGAGGCTGGTCGCCCGCGGGCTTGAACTGGTTGTTCATGTCGAATGCACCCATGGGGCATATGATACAGCCCTGCTCGCGGGATTTCACGGGGTTTCGGGCAGGCCTGCAGGCGTTGGACCGCCTGGGTGCCTCTCTCAGGGCCTCACAGTACCATCGCCAGCTTGTAGACACGACACACCTCCTCACCGACACCTGCACCTGCGGATGCAACTCTGAACTCAGAACTATGAACCTTGAACCAGGCCTTCCTTTTTAGGACCCGTCAAGAAATAAGCTATACAGTTGCCGCTCAGATTTGGGTCAGATTGGGATGCGATCGATTGAGCGAAACCGGAGGCGTAGTCCTGCTACGTTGAGGATTTCGCGATTGAGGAGCGGCCCAAGATGGCCCGAAGATGAGATGGAAAGTGTTTATCTTATTTCTTGACGGGTCCTTACGGTCTCCATCGACTTCCTATGCGAGACGCTTGCGGTACAATACAGGGGCCATGCCGACGCCGGTCCAAAGACGCCGAGTGTTCATCAGTGCCGCAGAGCCCAGCGCGGATGCCCACTGTGCGGGCCTGATCGCGGCCCTGAGGGGCCAGCTCGGGGACATGGACTTTGTCGGCATCGGCGGCAGGAAGATGGCGGACGCCGGATGTCGCCTCCTGGAGGACACCACACACAGGGCGGCCATGGGCCATCATGCCTTGAAGGAGGTAGGCCACTACTGGCACCTGCTTAAGCGGATCGAGCGATCCTTCCAGACCGATCGTCCGGACCTGGTGGTCGTGTGCGACTCGCCGTCGTTCAACTTCCACGTGGCCAAGGCCGCAAAGAAGGCCGGCATCCGGACCCTGTTCTACGTCGCACCGCAACTGTGGGCCTGGGGCGTCTGGCGGATCAGGAAGCTGCGACGGTGTTGCGACAAGCTGTGCTGTATCCTCCCATTTGAGGAGCCCTGGTTCAAAGACAGGGGCGTGGATGCCACATTCGTGGGCAACCCCCTGCTGGATGCCCTCGGACCTGACCTGTCCAAGAACGTCAAGACCTATGCCGATCTGGACCACCGTGCGTTCAGGGTGGCGATCATGCCGGGCTCTCGCACGGCCGAGATACAGACCCTGTGGCAACCCATGCAACAGATCGCCTTGCGCCTCAAGCAGGACCACCCTGACGCCCGGTTCGTGACCGTGGCGCCCAATGAACGGCGCAGGCAGCACTTGGCGGCTGCGGAGATCCCCGGGTTCACCTGCGAGTACTCGATCGACTCGGTATACCGGACCTCGATGCAGGCGGACTTTGCCCTGGCGGCCAGCGGCAGTGCCACGTTGGAGGTGGCGGCCGCCGGATGCCCCATGGTGGTGATGTACCAAGCCAATCGCCTCGTCTGGCATCTGGCGGGCCGATGGCTGGTCCGGTCCAGGTTCTTCTGCCTGGTCAACCTGATCGCGGACCGGGAGCTGGTGACGGAGTTCCTGCCCTATTTCACTTCCATCGAGCCTATCCTCGCCAGGGTCGAGGGGCTGTTGGGCGACAAGGCCGGCCTAACGAGGCTCAGCCACGACTTGGTCGCTATCACGGACCCCTTGGCGAGGAAGAATGCCGCCGCAGAGGTCGCAGCGATCGCCATCAGCATGATCGAAGAAGCGTGTAAGTTCCGGTAATATGAAAGGTTCTGGGTATTCGAGCAAGACCCGAGGGCGGGTGTGTCCAGTTGGTCCCTGTCGGATAGACGTAGCGGTGGCCTTTCGGTAGGGCCTTGACCGAACGATAAGATAAAATGCGATACTTATGGTTGTATGAACCGGCCAGCCGGCAGCCTCTATGTTGATAAGACGGCCAACTGATGGAAAAAGACCTCGGACAGAATGAGTCGGCCCTCGTGTGTGCAGCCCAGTCGGGTGACCGGGCCGCCATGCAGCAGTTGTTGATCAGCAACTGGACGTGGCTGCGGTGCTTGGTCTATGGGGTGGTGGGTACGGCGAGCCTGGATGATGTGTTACAGGACATCTGTGTCAAGGTCATACGGAAGGTCCACACGCTCCGGGAGCCTCAGTGCTTCCGGCCGTGGCTGGCTGCCCTGGCCCATCGTCAGGCCCTGCGATATCGCAGCCGACGCCCCATCGCCACCGTGTCGTTGGACGACACGACGGTGGAAGAGCCCTGTGACCGGCGGTCCGAGTCGGCTGTGGACCAGGCGGCTCGCCAGGACTTGTGCCAGCAGATCCTGGAGGTGGTCCAGGACCTGCCGGAGAAGTACAAGGAGGTCTTCCTGCTGCAGTACAGCCGGCAGTTGACCTACAAGGAAATAGCTGAGATCCTCAACGTCCCTCTGACCACGGTCCAGATTCGCCTGGTCCGGGCCAGGCGGATGATCCTGGAGGCTGTCACAAAGAAGTCAAAAAGGAGGATTCACGATGAGTAGCCGTGATCCACATCTCGAGGTCCTGGTCAACCGATACCTGGATGGGGAGATCACCGCACGGGAACTGGAAGACCTGCGGGCCCGCGTGGACAGCGATGGCCAGGCTGAGGACCTGTTCGAGCAGATGCAGCAGATCCATCTCGCCTGTCAGGACATGGTCCAGACCCATGTCCTGCAACCGGGCCGACCCGTGGAAGACCTGATTGCCGGTGCCTGGCAAGGCCAGAGGCCCAACCTGTGGGCAGGACGAGTCAAGAGGGTCGTGTTCTCCCGATTCGTCTCGGGCATGGCGGCAGGGCTTCTGATAGGGGTGTTCGTGCACCTGGCCATCACCAGCCAGCGGACGACCGGCTCGAAACCCGTGGATAGGTCGGAGCCCCGTAGTGTCGCTGTTACACGCGCTGCGGCGGCGACCGAGGACCCGTCGTCGCAGGACACCCTGCGTCAGGTGGACTATTACACCTGGATCGATAGCCAGGGCAACCACTGGGCGATCGAGGGCCTCAGCGAGGAACGCGTGGAGCCCGTGGCTTATCAAGACTTTTAGGACGCGTCAAGAAATAAGTGATACATTTGCCGCTCAGATTCGGGTCAGATTGAGGCGCGACCGATTGAGCGAAACCGGAGGCGTAGTTCTGCTACATTGAGGATTTCGCGATTGAGGAGTGGCTCAAGATGGCCTGAAGATGAGATGGAAAATGGGTCAGTTATTTCTTGACGGGTCCTTAGCTCCATGACCTGGCATTCTGGCCCATCGACCATTGCACAGCACCTGAGTTTTGCTGGGGACCGTTTATGAAGGCTTCGAGAACCCTGTACCTGCTCGTCGGCGTGTTGGCCTTGGCCTCGGTAGCCGCCATGGCACAACCCAGTGATCCCAACTCCAGGGCCTTTATGGGCGTTTGGCTGGACCCCAGGCCCTTGTCCGGAGTAGTGGTCAAGAATCTATGTCTGCACCCGGGAAAGGGCCTGCGTATCGAGAATATCTATGCCAATAGCCCGGCTGACAAGGCGGGCCTCGATCGGGACAACATACTCATGTCCTTTCAGGGCTTGGATGTGAACGACATCCGGGACTTTGGCGACGCGGTATCCAAGGCAGGTATCGGGACACAGGTCTCCCTGGAGGTGATTCAGCTTGGCCGTCGTAGAACGATCAAGCTCGCGTTGGAGGCTCGTCCCAAGGACCCCTCGCTCAAGTACCTGCCAGAGCCCCCTATCATGCGATCCATGAGGGTGGGGGACATCTTCAGGCACGATAGCAGGTCGGGTCAATGGGTCCCCTTCGGGGCACCGGATGCCAACGGGATGTGGCCTCCGCCGTTTGCCAAAGAGGTGTACACCGCCAGCTATGGTTCAGACCTGACGGTCACCATCGAGGGCAGTCCACGTGCGGACGACTCGACCGTGATTGTCAGGACCGGCCAGGCAGAGTACAAGAGTACCCTGGGCAAGGTAAGCGAGCTGCCCCACGCCTATCGTGATCAGGTCAACCAGGCCATCAAGGCGGCTCGCGAGAACAGCGATCGCACTGCCCAGCGCAGGCCGTCTGGCCTGAGAGGCCACCCTCTGGGCGGGGGTTCCAGGCCAGATCACAGCGGAGCGTCGGGGGACATGAATCCCTCGCAGACCCGCGAGGGACGGCAGTGGCAGGAGGAGAACACCCAACGGATGCTCGACTGGGTTACCAGGTATCTCGACAGCCTGCAGCAGTCACCCACGACGACGCTCAAACCCGACATGGACCGGCTCAACCTCTTAGAGGAGAAGCTTCGCCAGCTCCAGGCCCAGATCGACCAAGTCCAGCGTCGCGCGGCCAAAGAAGCGGTCTCTGATCCCAACCAACCGGCCCCCGACCCCAACCAGCCCAGGAAACCCAGGGGCTAGGGACGCGGAGGCCAGCCGTCGGCCTTGGCAAGAGGCACGCCAGCCGTGTGTCCTGCCATTTCAGCGGGACGCACCCCATGCCATGTGGTCGAGAAGCAGCGTGGGCAGTCAATCGGTCAAGTCCTCCATTCCTGTACCACCTACTTCTGCTCGATGATATGGCGGACGCGGTAAAGCGTGGCGTCTTTGTACGCAAGGTACTCCAGGTCGCCGGCATCGCGGAAGGTCGGTCCATTCTTGACGATCCTGTCAAACTGCGGCCCTTCCTCCCCGTCGAGGACCACGAGATCCTTGCCATTGCGCTGTGCCCTGTAGACCAGGTGTCTGCCGTCGGGAGTGAAAGTGGGCCCGAGCGCGTAAGCCTCGTCATACCCCGGTCCTTCCCGGCCGTCGACAACCGCGATCCGCTTGCCGCCCCTCCAGGCCAGATACGCCAAACGTCTGCCGTCCGGGCTGAAGACAAGCGTGCTGACCGGGACCTCGTCATACCCCGGTCCTTCCCTGCCATCGACAACCGCGACCCGCTTGCTGCCTTTCAGGGCCACATATGCCATGCGTCTGCCGTCAGGGCTGAACCTCGGCCCCTGGGCGATGTAGTCGTAGGTCGGGCCTTCCTGACCATCGACCACCATGAGCTGCTTGTCGCCCTTCTGGGCTACGTAGGCCACGCGACTGCCGTCGGGGCTGAAGGTGGGCAGGCCTTCAGTGATGCCCTCATAGGTCCGTCCCTCCTGGCCATCGGCTACAAGCAGCCACCGATCCCCTTTGCGGGCTACATAGGCCAGGCGATTGCCGTCGCGATTGAAGATGGGCGAGCGGACGTCGTCATACTTGGGGCCCTCCTGGCCGTCACGGACCACCACCCACTTGTCGGCCTTGCGGGCCGCATAGGCCAGGTGGGTTCCGTCTCTACTGAATACGACCGCCCCTTCGACGATACCATCGTATTCCGGCCCTTGCCTGCCATCAATCGAGATCAACTGCCTGTTGCCCTTGCTGGCCACGTAGGCCAGGTGTCCTCCGTCTGGACTGAAGAGAAGTCCGCTGCTGCTGATGGCGTCATACGCAGGGTCTTCGTGACCATCGACGACCACGAGCTGCCGGTCCCCCTTTTGGGCCACATAGGCCAGGCGATTGCCGTCATCGCTGAAGAGCACCCTGCCGACGGAGTCATATGGGAGACCTTCCTTGCGGTCAGTCACGGCAACCTGTGTCTTTCCCCTCTGGGCCACGTACACAAGGTGCCTGCCATCAGGACTGAAGACCAGCGTATCGATGCGGTCATATCCAGGGCCGTCCTGGCCATCCACAACGACCACCCACTGACTGCCCGTCTGCGCGACGTAGGCCAGGCGATTGCCATCCGGGCTGAAGACCAGCTTGACGATGTGGTCGTACGGAGCGCCTTCCTTGCCGTCCAGCGCTACGAATCTCTTGTCAGCCTTGCCGGCAACGTAGGCCAGGTGCCCGCCGTCGGGACTGAAGAGCAGCCTGCCGATGTGATCATACACCGGGCCTTCCAGGCCATTGTGGACCATCCGCCATGTACGGTCCTTCTGGGCCTTGTATGCCAGGCCCTTGCCGTTTGGAGTCATCGCCAGGGTCCACGTATCAACGCCGTCATACTCCGGTCCTTTCACGCCATCGACCACCACGAACCACCGCAGGCGATTGCCTTCAGTTCGATTCTCAGCGTACGCCGCGTGACACCCATCCCCAGAGGATGTCTGCGCCGATTGCCGACTCTGATCCGCCGCAAGCTCGCCGAGTCGCTCCATGACGACCCGATAGCCGGCTGCCTGCACTGGCCCTGTGTCTGCCTTCTGGGGCTCTGCCTCTGCAGTCATACCCAGGCCAATGTATGCCAATGCACCAACGACCTTGAACGCCACGCCCGTATGGCCGTGTCTCATGGGAACCTCCTGACAATCTCCGACTTCGGCATCTGTGTACCCTGGACATCCACCGGCAGGGATCGATGGATCTACCGGGTGGGCTGGCCCCGGCGACGCGGGACCACGTTCCTCGGCTGCACGGGTCTGGAAGGTGCGAGTTGCCGCCCTTGGCGAGGGTCAGTCTGCGGCCCTACTAGGACTCCATTCATCGGCACATTGCGTTCTCTGAAGATCCGATCGAGCAGGGCCTTGGCCTCTTGGACAGGGCTCGGATCAGGGAGGCCGTGACGATGCCGGGCGGGTGGATCTTTGACATAGGGCTGTTGGGCCTCTGCCTGGGTTGCCGCCGGAAGCCCTCTAAAGGATCGCACGGCCTCGTCCAGTGCGGGCCCAAGGATTCTCTGCAGGTCAGGCCTCGTAGTCGAGAACAGGACCCATTGGGATTGGGGCTCCTCTACACCGTCGAGGTCTCCCAGTCGCCTGTCCAGTTGGTGAATGGCAGCACATCGCAGCACCTGCGCCTCGAAACGGTCCTCGCCTGACAACCCGCCTTTCTCCAGAAACCGCTCCAGGAGCCTGGCCGTTGTCCAGAGTTGCCCGTTCTGCAATCCGTACCGGGAGAATCGCAGGACCCCTTCGGCCTCGTTATGGGCTACCGCGGTCTCTACCCACTGGTGCAGGAGGCGATCGGCCTTGGCGTACCGGCCCCACGACACGATACGGTCGATGGGTTCATAACCGCCCGCAAGCACCATGCGGTACAACTCGTTGTCGCTCAGCGTGCGAAGATACCCCTGGTAGTGCCTCTCCAAGGCATCGTAGTCGCCGACCAGCCGATCCAGTTCGATCAGGCCGCTGAGGTACTTGAGACGTTCGCCCACACTGCACCCCGGCGTGGCGATCTCCTTCTCGAGATAGGCCAGCAAGTGACGTGCCTGCCCAAGGTCGTTGGGATCGACATCAGTGGAGTCTTTCTCCCAGTATCGGAATCGAAGGTCCAGATAAGAGCCATACTGGGCAGTCAGTCCGGCGAACTGTCTGGCCGCCCTCCAGGCCCCCTCTGCATCCAGACCCACGAGTCTGAAACCCGTCAGCCTTGCAGACCGCATGATCTGGTTATTTTTGCCGTTCTGCACCTTCACGGATCCAGGGACCCGCACGGCCTTGCCGCCCAGGGACACGGATTGGTACTCCACCGTGCAGGTCCGGCTACCCTTGTGATGGGTTGCCTGCATGTCCCTGACCTGGTACGTCTGACTGCCGTTGCCCGTGCCCGTGTCCAGGGTTACCGTCATCCCCTCCCCATGGAGACCCACCGCTATCGGTCGTTCCGGCAGGATCGCGGTTAGCCTGCGAAGGTGCGTGGCGTCTGCCTCTCTGTCGTACTCATACCGCATGCTGCCAAGCAGGCAGGGGTCGGCGTTGAACAGGTCCATGGAGTCTATGGATCGGCCGTTGGCCTGGACCTTGATTCTGGCCAGTTCCCTCTTGAGGCTGCCTTCCGGGGTCAGCACAGGCACATCCACCACCTGCCCGGCACGCTGGTTTGGATCGTCCAGGGCCTTGAGGTCGCCTGCATAGACCCGCCTTGCCAGGGCCTCCCGCTCGGCAAAACGGACATGCGAGGTATCGTAGTCACCGAACGCAAAGCGAAAGACCCCGCGATCGGCGAGCGGTTTCGGGTAGGTCTGACTGAAGACGGGATAGAGATCGTCGGCCACGCGAAAGGCGTCTTTCCCACTTGTTACAGCCAGGGTCCGCAGGTCCCAGTAGCCGTGGCCATGGGGCTCCAACCAGACCACCGCCACGGTGTAGAATTCCGGCGAGACCCAATACCTTGCAAACATCAGGCTGTGGGGTGGGCCGGAGGTCTCGTTCCGTTCGAGGATGGCGTCGAACTGGACCACGCCGACCTTCTTGCCTGAGGGTTCGATCAGGCCCCCTGCGGGGCTCGCGAGCAGCGACAGGGCAAAGGCCAGTGGCATCAACCGCGTGACACCGGGCCGCGTACGTGATGGATGAGCGATACTTCTCTTCATGGGTCTCACTCGGTAGGGTAGGTCAGGACTACGTCATCGGACAGATCCTCCTGGACGAGCAGTGCCGGGGTCAGGAGGAAATCCACGGCCTCCTTCGCGTCCAAGGAGGGATCGAAACCATACAATGAAAGTCGCGACGCGATGTCCTTGGCAGCAGCCTCCCCGTCCAGGGGTATCGCCTCTGCGGGCAATGGTACACCAGCCCCGCCTAGTACCTGCGAAAGGACAACCAACACAACGACTGCCCCCAAGATCCCCAATGCTTCCCGGCCGATGGCCATAGGCTTCATGGTATGCCTCCTTGCGTTGCATCGGTGGCAAAGCCCCTGACACGGGGGCGTCGCGTGAGCCTGCCAATACAACTCGTGTTACTGAACAGGCGATTCTAAACCCATGGGTGTAGACACAGATTCAATAGAATTCTCAAGATTCTTGCCCGCGATACTCGGATGGTCGGCTTCGCGCACAGACCTCTCTCGCGATCCTCACCGCCGCGATTCCTCAAATCTCACCGGTACATCTCTTGGCCGCCTCCCGAGGACCCAGCCTATGCACAATGGAGGCGACAGGCGGCAAACTACAATATCAGCCGCCAAAAACCTATGGCCCCGGAAGAAGTCTGTCAATCCAAAAACATCTCAGACTCACTTGCTATTCTGCGTGATCATCGGCCAGTCGTCGGTACGGAAGGGCACGGCTGGAAGGCCGGCCTGATTGTAGAGGTTGCAGACCGGGTTTTCGTCCCAGGCGTACCGCACGGCCACGGGCTTGGCTACCTTCGGCGATGATACCAGGACGGCCTCTCCGGCGATCACGGCGTCGGCCCACACGAACTTGCGGTCCTCGCCCGCCACAGCAAAGCCCGTGAGCCTGGGGCCCTTGGCCTCAAGACCCTGGCCCACGTGGTCGAAGGTCAGGCGGATGCCCTTGTCCGTGATCCTCATTGCCTTGTACCACGGGCCGGACCACTCGACCTTCTTGCCGTAGGTGACTGCCAGGGCGCTGAGGGCCAGTCGCCGGCCCACCTCCTGTTTGTTCTTCGGATGGATGTCGTTTGCATCCCCGATGTCGATGGCCATGGCGATGCCGCAGTTGGGCAGGGCCTTGGTGCACAGGGCCTGGGCCTCACGGAGCTCCGCCCAATCGTTGTCCACGGGCTGGCCCGAGGTGGCCTGGAAGTTGGCGAGCGAGACGATGTGGAAGCCGAAGTGGCCCACTGCGAACCGGGTCCTCCAGTCCTTGATCATGGTCGGCAGCAGGGTCCGGTACTGGAAGGCCCTCCCTGCGTTGCTCTCGCCCTGGTACCAGATAGCGCCCTTGATGGCAAACGGCACCAGCGGCGCGATCATACCATTATAGAGCACGGTGGAGATGTTGGGGTTGTTGGCCGACGTGACCGGCATGGGCTGGATCTGGGCATAGGGGACGGTGTCCTGCATCCGCCACGTACCGGCCAGGGCCACGGCCGAGGCCTCGTCACCCGACGGATAGACCTTCATCTGGTCCGGCTTGCCAACCAGGCCCCCTGCCCCGCCGGTATCCAGCACGCGGACGGTGACGACGTTGCGCCCGGCCTTGACCACGTCACCTGGGACCTTGTACACACGCGGGGCGTCCCAGCGATCCATGGCCCCGACCTTCACGCCGTTGACCCACGTAGCGTCGAAGTCGTCGATGGGACCGAGGCTCAGGACGAGCTCCTTGCCTGCCCACGCTGCCGGGGCTTCGAAGGCCCGCTGGAACCACACGATGCCGTCGTAGTTGTGCAGGCCGACCAGCTCAAATTCATTCGGCATGGCGACTTCCTTCCAGGCCGCCACGTCGGTCTGGGGCCCCTGCCAGGCCTTGGCAGTGCCCGGGTCCTTGGTCTGGTACCACTGGTCCAGGAGCCTGTCCTGGTCGCCATTCTCGATCGCTGAGTGGAGGCCCACCAGTTGTTCGACCTGGGGCTTGAAGTCGGCCAGGGTCTTGAGGGCATCGGGGCTGGTCCAGGCCTCGGCCACGGTGCCACCCCATGAGGTGTGGATCAGGCCTATAGGCACCTTGAGTTCCTGATTCAGGCTTCGCCCAAAGAAGTAGCCCACGGCCGAGAAGCCGCTGATAGCGGCCGGCGAGCAGGTCTGCCACTGGGCGGGCACGATCGCCTTGGCCTCGAAGGCAATGCACTTGGGCACGGTGAACAGGCGGATCTGCGGATGGTCGGCCTTGGCGATCTCCTCCTGGGCGTTGTTGCCGGACAGTACCGCGAACTCCATGTTGGACTGGCCCGAGCAGATCCACACGTCACCGACCAGGACGTCGCTGACGGTCACAGACTGGGGACCTGTGACGGTAAGCGTGAAGGGCCCTCCGGCGCGGAAGGGGCCGACCTTCGCCTGCCACCGGCCCGTGGCATCGGCCGTGGCCGTGGCCCGCTGGTCTGAGAGCACCACGGTCACGGTCTTGCCGGGATCGGTCCAGCCCCACACCGGTGCCTCGATGCCACGCTGCAGCACCATGTGGTCCGTGAACAGCGGATGGAGGAATGGCCGTTCCGCAGTCCCTTGTGCGAGGACCGCTGGCGCGGCCAGGACCGCGAGCAGGATCGAGACACAGCCCCGTAGGGCCGTCAGGGCAACTCGTTCAGAACACAGGGCACGCTGTCTTCGGGTCATGGTGCAACCTCCTGGCCAAGTCATCTATACTCTAGTTTCCTATTCGCTTCTTCAAGAGCAGGCCCAGCGCGCGGATGTGCTCCGGTCCTGTGCCGCAACAGCCGCCCAGGATGTGGATGCCCTTGGCGTAGATCCGCTGCAGGGCCTTGGCAAACTGGTCCGGGCTGACCTGGTATACGGCCTGATCGCCCTCGAGCTGGGGTTTGCCGGCATTGGGCTCTGCGTAGATCGGGACCGGCCTTGCGGAGGTGTTGACCGCCTGCACAAAGGCCTCGGCCAGGTCCACGTACTGATCGAGCGTGGCCGTGCCGCAGTTGAAACCCACGGCGTCCACACCGAGTGGAACCAGGGTTGACACCATGGTCTCTACGTCCACGCCCATCATGGTCCGAAATCCACTGGCTGTGGCGTCAAAGGCCATGGAGGCAAGGACCGGCAGATCGCAGACGGCCTGGACCGCCTCGATCGCTACAACGGTCTCGTCCAGGGCGGTCATGGTCTCGATGATGAACCCATCCACGCCGCCCGCCAACAGACCCCGGATCTGGGCCACAAAGCCCTCCTTGAGATCCTCAGGCATAAGCGTGCCCAACGGCTCCAAGAACTCGCCGCACGACCCGATGTCACCCAGGACGTACCGGTCCGGACCTGCCGCCTGCCGGGCAAGTCGGGCACCGGCCTCGTTGATCTGGCGGCATTGATCCGCCAGGTCGTGCCTGGCCAGGGTGATGGGGTTTGCGCCCAGGGTATTGGTCAAGACCGCATCCACCCCGGCCTTGACATAGTCGGTGTGGATGGCCAGGACCACCTTTGGATTCTCCACATTGAGGTAGTCCGTGCACCGGCTCACCGCGATGCCGCGGGCCATGAGCTGACTGCCCATGGCGCCATCCAGAATGAATAGCGACGATTGAAGTCGGTCTTTCAGTTTGATCCTAGCCATCAGTACCTCTTACCGCTTACCGCTTTGCGCTTACCGCCTACTCCCCGCCCACCTCGATCACCGTCTCAAAGCCGCGAGGCTCAGGCCTGACGAAGTACCGATCGCGGAATGCGACCGAGTAGTGCCTCTCCATGAACGACTCCAAGGTCAGCCTCGCCCATTGCGTGCGCTGGCCGTTGGCAAAGGCCACGATCGAGATCCGCGACGGAACCCACATGCCGGCCGCCACCTTCTCGTAGCCCTTCAGCTCGACGACCACCGCCACGTGACCAGTGTCGTCGAGATACTCGATCCTGGCGATCCGATAGTCACAGCGATCCACAAAGAGCCGCTTGAGGGGCTGGCCGTGTCCGTCATTCCAGGTCAGGACGTCCTGTCCGGACCCTGCGGACAGGGACCAGTGATTCGGGTCCGCCTGCAAAGGCTCCAGGGCCGCCAGACCGAGGGACTCAAACAGTGCCCTGGGGCTGACCGGCAGGTCATGTCCCCCGCTCGCCTTGGACCAATCACCCCACCAGAAGGTGCTGATCTCAGGCCTGATCCCCAGCCAGAACTGCCGTTCATTGGTCCCCAGGGAGACCAGCCCCTGCGGACCTGGAGTGGCCTGGCCCTGCAGGTAGACCTCTGACGGCGGATTGACGTACACACTGACCGGAAGATTGAACTGCCGGGTCTTGCCCGACTCAGTCACGGACCCCAGGCGGCACTGGCCATTGGCTCGGAACGCCACAGCGGCCCCTGCCTGCGGCCTGAGGGCCTCCAGTGCCGCGGCCACGTTCGGCTTGCCCGGACAGACCTGTGCAGCGGGGAAGACCCGCGAGAGACATCCGCTAGAGAATACCACCAGGGCCAACGTCAGGCCCGCGAATCGACGATCCATCGTCATCGTCCTCCGGCCAATCGTTAAATCGTTAAATGGTTAGATCGTTAGATGGTTGCGATGCTGGACAGCCAACCCTGCTGCAAAGAGCCCCATCTAGGCCTCTTGACCATTTAACCTCTTAACCATTTAACCTTTCAACTGTTTAACTGTCCACGAGATCCGCGTTCAACACCTGTCCGATCTGTTGCGAGAGCTGCGCGATCTGCTGCTCGTCCAGATTCGGATTGACCACGTCCACTGTGTCTTTCTGGCCGACCCACCGAAGTCGCCAGATCTCGGCGCCGTTGTCCGTCACGGTCGTCTCGTACTTCAGACGCCTTCGACGCATCAGGATCAGGGCCAGGACAAACCGGAACGCGATCCGCTCCGGGTCGGTCTCCGTGGCCAGACGCTCAAAGAACGCAGTCAGCATCTGGTCGTCTATGAACACGGGCCGCTTCTGATTCGGCTCCGCCAGGCGGGTCCTCCAGAAACAGTAGACCGCCGGCTTCTCCTTGTCCCAATGCTCGATGCTGAAGTCCCGTCTCTGGAACCCCTCCTCGGTCTCCACCAGGGCGGCGTAGTACTCCTGCCCGACCTCGATCTTCTGTCCGGTCGCACAACACTGGCCCAGCGGCCTATGGATATCCCAGTCACCCATGGGAAGGCATGATATCGCGGGGACAGGGCGAGGGGAAGGGGTTTTCCGTCGCCCAGGAGGGCTCGAAGGTTAAATGGTTAAAAGGTTAAATCGTTAAATGGGCTGGGAGTAGTCGCTGTTCGGTATTCGACATTCGGTGTTGGATCGCCGACGGCTGACAGCTACTTCTCCCACCGCAGCCTGGGGTAGTCTCTGCCTTCATCGATGGTCCAGACCTTCTCGAAGTCCCACCCGGCGAAGCTGCATTCCTCCCGCATCTGGGCCGTGGTCAGGCCTACTCCGCCTCCCTCCGCACTGCCATGGATCCCGCTCGTCGCCGCGTCCCAGAAGGAGTTCATAGCATTGCCCAACTTGCGTCCCACGAGACCCCCAACATAAGCCTCGGTCCCGCCGGAGATAGAGCCTGCTGCGTAGCAGTGGGTGACTGTGCCGCGATTCCACCCTACCAGACCTCCGAGGTACGACGTGCCTTCCCCTCCAGAGACGCTGCCGGTCGCATAGCAGTCCGTGATCGAGCCCTCGTTTCGGCCGGCCAATCCACCGACGTTGTGTGACCACTTCCCATCGGAGAGAGTCGTGGTCGAACCACACCGCGAGATAGTACCTGTGTTCGATCCAACCAGGCCGCCTAGGTCGGATCCGAACCCGTTTCCGGCGACCGATCCGGAGGCACTGCACTCAGCAATCGTCCCTGAGTTTGACCCCGCAATCCCGCCGAGACTGGCCCTGCCTGCGACGTGCACAGCGACGCTGCATCGGGAGATCATGCCGGCGTTTGCCCCGGCCAGGCCTCCGAGGTCAGAGTCGCCAGACAAGTTGCCAGTCACATGGCAGTTGACGACCGTTCCTTCATTCTTCGCAGCCAGAACACCCAGGCGGTGGCCCTCCTTTCCGCCAACGATCGTGGCGTCCTGGATCCGCAGGTTCTCCACGACAGCGTGCACTCCCAAGTCCCCGAACAGACCAACGTCTTGCTCTTGCCGGATCGTGAGGTGCAGGATCGCATGGTCAGCCCCATCGAGCCGGCCATCGAACTGCGGGAAAGGGGTGGTTGTCCCATTCGCTGAGGCAAGGTCTATGTCGGCCGTAAGCCTGTAGCAGGCAGACCTGTCACGGTAGCGGGCCTCAGCCAGGTCCTGGACAGAGACAATCCGATACGGATCATCCGGCGTTCCTGCTCCGGCCGTCTGGGATGAAAGATGCGGGCTCGTCAGTCCATTCAGAACAGGGTATTGCCCCTTCTGGGGTACTGTCCACAGGTCGGCCATGCCGTTGGCTTGCTCGCCTGCGAGGTCCCAGCCCGCGTTCACAAACTCGCGCGGATCCTGCATCTGGGCCGTGGTCAGACCAGTCCCCGCCTCGCTGTGGGAGATGCCGCTGGACTCCATGTCCCAGAAGCAGCCAGTGACCTGGGCGCGGTATACAGAGCCTGTGAACCCACCGATGGACTCGCTGCCCTTTCCTGCCGAAACTCTGCCCCTCGCGTAGCAGCGAGCTACTACACCCCCGACTATCCCTGCCAGGCCCCCGATATGCGAGCTGCCGTCCCCTGCGGAGACCTCGCCGGACGCGTAGCAGTCGACAACGGAGCGGCTCACGCAGTACCCTGCCAGACCGCCCATGAGTCGGCTGGCATCGCCGCCAGACACGTGGCCTGAGGCAGAGCAGACTGCGACGCGATCGCTCGCGTCCCCGATCAGGCCGCCAAGGGACGCACAATTGCCATCTGCCGCCACGTCGCCGGTTGCATAGCACTGGGTGACGATGCCGCTGGTGGGCGGTACCGTGCCCCGGTAGGGCGCCCAGTGGTGATACCCTACGAGCCCTCCTACACCGCACGAGTCCTTGTCCGCCGACACCCTCACACTCGACCAACAGTGCTGGATCGTGCTGCCCAGGGATCGCCCAACCAGCCCGCCAAGCCACTGGCTCTGCTGTCCCCCTGAAAGGCTGCCGGTCGTGTGACATTCGTCTACCGTAGCCTCGATGATCAGCCCGGCCAGTGCACCCACGCTATTGGAGTGGGGGGCTGCCTGGATCATCGCGTTCTCGATGCCCAGGCGCCGCACCTTTCCACCATGGCTGATGCATCCGAACAGGCCATGCGGAGCTGCCGTAGGGCCGGCAGTCATGGAGAGGTTGCGGATGACGTGTCCCTCGCCGTCGAAGCCACCCGTGAAGCCGTTGCGCTCGTCGAGGCCTATGCCGGTCAGCTCCACGCCGCGCAGGTCCAGGTCCGCCTCAAGTATGAAATGACTGGCCCAGAGAACAGAGGCAGTTCCGATTGAGGCCATTTGCTGGGCACCGGCAATGCGGTAGGGGCTCGCAATGGTCCCATTGCCCTCAAACCAGTCAATGACCGGCTCGGGGATGGGCTGACCCGGGCTGCCTTCCCATGAGAGATGGGGATAGTCCCTGCCGCCGTCGAGGACCCAGTTTGGATCGCCTGCCCAGCCGTTGAGGCTGTAGACCTTAGGATCCATCATCTTGGCGGTGGTCAGGCCGAGGCCTGCCGAGCTGATCAGCGTGCCACTGGTCTCGACATCCCAGAAACACTGCACGGTCCAGCCCATACCGACGCCTTCCTTAAAGCCTTCGGGCAGGTCAGCAGCTCCGCTGCTCCCTATGAGGCCTCCCATGACCCTCGGCCTACGGCCAGGCAACCGGCCTATCGAGAAACAGCGAGTGACGGTACCCCAGTTCACGGCCACCAACCCACCGCCCAGGCCTTCGCCCACGAAGCTGCTGGAGGCATAGCAGTCCGTGATGCGGCCGCAGTTTGTCCCAACTAGCCCGCCTGCGACGCTGCCCTTGATAGTCCCTCTGGCGTAGCAACTCTCAATCTGGCCATCGCGGTTCTCGCCGACTAGACCGCCCAGGCCCATAGTGTAGTAGTTGCTCGTCACCGTACAACTGGACGAGCAGCGGCTTATCGTCCCGCCTGTTCCCCCTCTCGGATCCCTCGAGTTCTCGCCGACTAGGCCACCCAACCGTCCTCCGACCGATTCCGTAATCGACACTGTTCCTGTAGACCGACAGTGGTCGATCAGGCCCTGATTTGCGCCAACCAATGCCCCGGCCATAGAGGCCATCCAGCGGCCCGCCCGAGAGGTGATTGAGACCTCTTCCATGGCTAGGTTGCGGACCTGTCCACCGGCACCCATAGCGCAGAATAGCCCAAGTGAGGCGCCCCGCGCGCAGTCGATAGTAAGGTGTTTGACACTGTGGCCAGCTCCATCAAAATCACCGGTGAAGGCGTAGGTGATGATCGCCCTGTCGAAGACCCTGCCGCCCGGCAGGTTCGGGTCCAGGTCGATGTCGGCGGTCAAGATGAACTGCTTGTCATAGTCATCGCGAGTATCGCCAAGTAGCATCAGGTCAGCGGCAGTGGCGATCTGGTAGGGGTCATTGGGTTCTCCTGTGCCGCCGCTGTACTTGGCGTGGACAGAGGCTGCGGTGAGATACACTACAAGGGTGAGCACGGGGAGTCTCATGGTTCGCGTCCTCTTCACTTGGCTGCTGCCTCCCACCTCAGCCTCGGGTAGTCCTTGCCTCCTCGGATCGTCCAGACCTTGTTGAAGTCCCAGCCGGTAAAGCTGGACTGCTGTTTCATCTGGATGTCGGTCAAGGGCGTGCCGGCGCCATTGTCCAGTCCACCATCCTGTGAGGCCTTGAGGAAGTAACTGTCTGTTGTGGCCCCGCCTAGATCGCCAACCAGGCGCGCCGAGTACGGCTTTCCGGATGGCAATCCCTGGGCGGTAGTGGTGGCTACTGTATATGTATAGCAGTAGCTCACCCCTTCGCCGCCATTGCAGCCCATCAGGCCGCCCAGATAGGAGGTGCCCGCAACATTGCACCGGGTGTAGCAATTGCCAATCCTCGCCACCTTGCCTGCATTCCTGCCGACCAACCCACCAACAACAGCGTCGGGGTCTGGCCGGGCCCGCACTTTACCTGTGGCATAACAGCCCTCAATCCGACCATAGTTCAATCCGGTCAGTATACCAGTCTCAGAGTGGCGGCCGGATCCAGTGACATTGGCATCCGCCACGCCCAGGTTCTTGACTTTCGCGTGTTCACCCAGGATCCCGAACAGGCCAATCCGGCCACGTCCATCTATCCTCATCCCGGAGACGACATGGCCGTTGCCATCAAACAGGCCATCGAATCGCTCGATAGGAGAACCCGTCCACCGGATACCGGACAGATCAAGGCCGGCCACCAACTTGTAGCACGCGGACTCCTCATAGTACCGGACTAGTCCCAGATCCTCGGGCGTGGCTATCCGATAGGGGTCTTGTGCTGTCCCTGCGCCAGCCAGACGGCGGGGCGGGAATCCATCGGACACAGCCGCCAGGAAGGGGTACCCCTTGGTCTTGGGCATCTCCCAGGTGTCCGCCGTCCCATTGGCTCGCTCGCCCACGAAGTCCCACCCTGCCGCCAGATACGTCTGGATATCCATCATCTGGGCGGTCGTCTGGCCCGTACCACCCGGACCGGACGCGACGCCGCTGGTCTCCGTGTCCCAGAAACAGTCCATGATCGAGCCGGGGTAGTAGTCGTCCATCACAGGTTGGTTCCAACCTGCCAGACCGCCCGTCTTGCTCTTACCACTGCTTCCTGATACGCGTCCGACCGAGAAGGAACGGCTGACAGCACCATCATTGCGTCCGACCAGCCCGCCGGCCGACCATCCCGACACAGCGGCGGAGGAAGAGCAGTCGGCAATGACTGTCTCATTTAACCCGACCAAGCCACCTGCCATACAGGCCGCAATTGCCCCACTGGAGCGGCAAGCCCGGATCTCGCCGCGGTTGCGCCCAGCCAGGCATCCTCCCCCGAGGTCAGCCAGCGGGGTGGTCACCGTACAATCGGTCTGGCAGAGAACAATCCTTGCGAGCCTCCGGAGGTCTCCCGCCCAGCCGTTGTACCCCACAAGACCGCCTATCCCGTCTGCCTCTCCGCCCGTGCTCTTCACTGTTCCGCTGGCGTGGCAGTGGTAGACCAGGCCTCTGTTGTATCCGGCCAAGCCTCCTTGCCAGGAAGAATCCCCACTGATCGAGAACTGCTCCACGCCCAGGTTGCGGACCTGGCTGTCTGGGCCAATCTCGCCAAACAGTCCAAGGGGATACCTCACCGCGGCCGCCCTGATGGTCAGGTGCAGGACCCTATGGCCCTTGCCGTCGAAGGACCCGCGAAACGCCCTGGATGGATACCGGCGAGTGCCGGCCTCTGGGGCGATCATGGCCCGATCGAAGACCCTGCCGCCGGGCAGGTTCGGATCCAGGTCGATGTCGGCGACGAGCACGAAGTGCTTGGACAGGAGGTTCGGGTCTGAGCCGATGGAGACGAGTTGCGCAGCAGTGGCGATCTGGTACGGATCGTTTGGCTCGCCTGTGCCACCGGCGAAGGGGTGAGCGAGTGACACGGAACTCAGAACGCAGAACATAGAACCCAGAGATCCCAACCAAGGGCCCCTTGATGAGAACATGCCTGTTCCCTCCCTATGTGGCTTTTTCCCTTGCACCTTGCCAATGCACAGCTTCATTCTATGAAGTGCAAGGCGTGGGGGTCAACACCAAAAGGGATGGCCGTGGATAACCGTAAGGATGGCGTTTGTCACAAACGCCCTGGTTGCTGGTCTACGCTCTGCGCACTACGCCTCTCGCATCCCGCTTGCCGCCCCTGGCTTTCGGCGGCGTCAGAGAAAGTGATGGCCGTCTAGCTAGTGGCTTGGTCGATGCTCTGGGGGCAAGCCTGCTCAATGGCTAGGCGTAGCAGTCCATGATCAGGCCGGGTCTGATGTGATCTTGGAGGACCTTGGCAATCTCCAGGCTCTGGCTGTAGAGTGGGCCAGTCTGTCGGGGCCGGACCCTAACGTCAACGGCCAGTACCTCCTTGGCGGCAATCGCCGGGGCGAGCCATGCGTAGGCGGGGTAAGACTGGGTGGGCAACTGGCGTGCAAAGAGGCCCGCGTTGTCTGTGCTCCGAAACTCGCTATTACCCATCTCTCCCCACTCCATGGGTGTATGGTACCAGATCTGTGCCTCCAAATCAACGGCTGGCCAGCCTTGCCAGGGCGGAATCCCGGAAGGTCTCGCTGCAGACGGCGTTCCAAACCGCTCTGCCAGCGCATTATGAGACAGCGTTGCCTGCCCCTGGCGCCGGGTGTACGAGGTTTTACCTGATCTGCGGCCAAGCACTATCGCCTCAACGGCAACGTCTCAGCACGGTGTTTGACCGGGTTAGCGCCGTGTGTTGGGCAACCCGAGGCGCTCTGTCCGCATGGGTGAAGCCCATCCGACTACGCTTGGCGCAACACGCTTGCCGCTTTGCGGCCGCCCGCCCGCTACCTGCCGCCCATATCCGTGTTGCTCACGAACGCGATCCGCTTGCTGTCCGGTGACCAGGAAGGGACATTGATGGTGCCCTGGCCTCCGTATACGTAGGCAATGACCTTGGGCGGACCTCCTGCAACGGGCATCTGGCGGATGTAGACCTGCTTGTAGAAGGGATGGTCCATGGGGCTGACGTCCTTGGAGAAGGAGAGCAGAACGATCCACTTTCCGTCCGGGGAGACGTGGGGGAACCAGTTGTTGTATTCGTCGCTGGTCACCTGCTCAGGGTTGCTTCCATCGGGTCTCATACGCCAGATCTGCATGGTCCCGGTACGCGAGGAGTTGAAGTAGATGGTCTTGCCGTCCGGGGTATACTCTGATCCGTCGTCCAGGCCCTTGGCGTCAGTCAGCCGGGTCTCCTGGCCCCCTTCTGCCGATATCCGGTAGATGTCGAACTCCCCGTCGCGCTCTCCTGTGTAGAGCAGGAACCGGCCGTCGGGTGACCAGCCGTGCAGGTACGACGGACCCTTGGAGGTGATCCTCTTGGGCTGGCCTCCTTGAACGGGCAGGGTGTAGACGATCGACTTGCCGGCGTCGTCCTGGCTGTGATGACTGATGCCGAGCCATTTGCCGTCAAAGGACAGCACGTGGTCGTTGTTGTTGCTCGTGGCCAGGCCCGTGTCGATGAGCATGGGGGTCTGGGTGGCCAGGTCGAGGCGATACAACCGGCCATTGCTGTTGTAGATCAGGGCCTTGCCATCCGGCGTCCAATTAGGGGCCTGCAGGGAGTCAGGGGCACTATGGATGATCCGCCGGTCCCCCGCATTGACGTCCAGTATCTCCAGATTGCTGCCGATGTAGTCTCGATAGGGCACGAACCCTTCCTTGGCCGGCACTGTGATCCGCACGTTGCCAAACACGGCCTTCTCCACCACGTCCTTGTTGTGGGCGCACACGAACAGCCCGACAAAGACCTCGTCACCCAGTGCCAGGTCTGAGACCCGTTCGGTGACCAAGGGATCGCCGAACCGAGCCACCGCCAGGGTGTAGGTGCTGCCCCGTCTCTCCAACTGGATGACGTCCGGACCTTGCACGGACGACCTCACCTCCTCGGTGGGGCCTCCCCTGGTCCTGCGGAATTGGAGGGCCGTGAGGCCGTCGCCATGTACCGAGGCGTTGACGTGGGGGGAGTTTGGATCGAGGCTGGACCGCACGATCCATCCAATCTTTCGATGGGCCTCCATGCCCTTGCCGACGAACTGGGCCCTGGCACTCAGGATGAAGTCCCCTTTCACCCGTTTCCATACCAGGTGAAACTCGTCCTGATCGAACCACATGTTGGTGCCCGATCCATGGATCGTGTACTCCTGGCGTTGGGCATCATAGGTGGCAGAGCCGGCGTGGAGGACCGGACCTATGTCTGTCTGGCCCTCGAATACGCCCAGGGGCGAGGGCTGAGAGGACGCGGAACGGGTTGGCACGACCACCCATAGCAGGATGGCCAGAAACGCCGCGGTTGGGTCTGCTGTTCTGTCTTTCATGGCTATAGGATAGCGGATGGATGGGAAGGTGGAAAGGTTGAATGGTTAAATCGCTAAATGGGCAGGGTCTCACTGGTCATCGAACCGGAGATATGGGGCCATGGCCTTGGTGGTGACAGGTCCCAGGCCAGGCACTGCACCCACGTCGTTGAGATCCCTGAACGCCGGCCTGCCCCGCTGGGTCCCGGCCCCCTCGCGGTAGGCCACTATGGCCTGGGCCCGCTGGGGTCCCACGCCCGGCAGACGCAGGAGACTCGCCACGGGCGCGGTATTGGGATTGATCGTGTCCTCCAGGACGATCGGCTCACCGGGCCTTCCAGCGTGCCACCACAGCCCCATGAAAACGACACACAGGCCCGCGGCCATGCCTATGGCCAGGAGAAAGGCTGCCTGTTCGGTTCGTATCTCGTGACTCATGGCCAATCCCCTAGTTGGCCAGTATGCCCTCGCGCATCCGCCGGATCACGCGGAAGGAGTCCTTGGGCTCGAGCTTGGCGGTCAGCAGTCCGCTGTGGGCGATGACGCTGTCGTCGCGGTCGGCCAGGTGCTCGAACACCACGGCATCGACCGTAGGGCGACCCAGGGCCACGGCGCAGAGGCCCTCCAGCCACACGGCCTGACGTACCGGGTCCCAGGGCTTGTGCCAGAACCCGGCCACCTGGGCGTCGAACGGCCCGGAGCCTTTCTGGCTGGGCGTCTCCACGGTAGTGATGTAAAGGGGCTTGCCCATCAAGGCAAAGAGGTCCAGCAGACTGGCGACCTGCATCATGTCCCGCATGTGAAGTCCTGACTGGTCCCTCCCGAATCGCATCTGCAGGGCAAAGGCCTCAAACCCAACCCCGCTCTGGACGATCATGTCCATGTACGCGACCGGTGCGATGGTATTCGCCACCGTCGCGTAGTATTCACCCCATGGACAGGCCACCTCGATGACGCGAAAGGCCCGGCTGTTGACGGCCTTGACCGCCATGGTGGCCGCGTGGGTCATCTCCCGCACCTGATCGACGCTGAACCCCAGGCCGTTGACGGCGTTGAGACCTCCCAGCACGAACCAGCGATGGATCTTGCGGGTGTAGCGGGTCACCACCTGCGTCACGAACCGATACGCCGCCTCTCGAACCTTCTCGAAGGTGACGGACCCCTGGGTCAGCCAGCTCGGCAGATCCTCCGGCGAGAAGCACAACAGCGGCCCTGCGCCCAGGATCATCCGCTTGGCGACCAACAGCTCGATCGCCTGATCGAGCTTCGAGAAGTCATAGGCCCCCTCTGTGGGCTCAATCCGGGCCCAGCAGGTGGGCACCACCGCAAAGCCCCCCAATTGGGCAAGCTTGTCCACGTACTCGGTCTCGTGCAGGCGATCCAGGTCCACCCGGCATCCCAGACAGCCGCGGCTGAACGCCTTGGCCTTTTTGCGTGCCCGGAACAGGGCCTCACTGTGGGCCAGGGCCAGCTTCTCCGACAAGACCATGGCGCGTCGCAGGGACCGGTCGGCCAACTGGGAGGCCACCACCGGGTCACGGATCCGCTGCACGGACTTGACGAACAGGTCCTGGGCCTCCTTGGAGATCTCCTCCAGGTCCTGGCCACTATCGAACAGGGACCACTCCTCACGCCGGTTGATGATCTGCATCAGGCGTGCCCTCGCGATCTCGACGTTGAGGCAGTAGGCCCTGTCCCGCTCCGGGAGAAACGTCGTGGGAAGCAGGACCTTCCCGAACCCCTCAACCGGCCAGAGCAGGGCCAGGCCAGCGGAGTCAGAACTGGGCTTCTGGCACTCAATCAGGCCGTTCTCCAGGGCAATGCGGGCTCGGCGGATGCTGGTGCCGTCGCTGCCGAACAGATATCCTCCGTGGACCTCGAACCCATCCGAAGGCTGACCGTTTTTGAATACCTGGAACTTCACTGGTCTTCCTCAAAAAAACGCCGCGCCCGCCCGGAACCTCCGCGCCTCGCACGGGGCGATTGGCAGCCATAGGCGCCGCCATTCCTTGCGTTCGAGACAGCCATTATAGCGGCAGGCCGGCCAAAGGCAACCCGCCGTCGCCAGATGGGTCTATCGTCCCAAGGCCGGCGGATTCGGGGCTGTGCCCACCTCCGCCAGCAGCCTGTCCATGGGAAAGAGGGCCCCAGGACACTCGGTCTCGTTGGCGCCGGGCGTGGCGTGGTGGCCCGTGATGCGAGTGGCGGCGATGGCGTACCGGTCCTGCAGGAACCGGACCAGCCTAGCCAGGGCCTGCAACTGCCGATCCGTGGGCGGAGCCTGATCGAAGTTGCCGACCAGGCAGATGCCGATAGCCTCGGTGTTGGCCCAGTTGTCCGGGGTCTTGCAGTGGGCGCCGACCTTTTGTTGACGCCACCGGAAGGTGACCTCCACCTCACCATCGTCGCTGTCGCTGCCGTTGCCGATGACGAAGTCGTACCCCACGCCGTCCCACTGCCTCTCCCGGTGCCAACGGTCGAAGATCTCGACGTTGCCGTTCGGCGTGCCGGAATGGTGGATGACGATGGCCCTCCAGGTCCTCTCGATGCCCTTGGGAGGGACCCAATCGGACGGCACGTGGGGTCCGGGAGCACGCCGCTCGACCTGCGGCTGCGCCGGCGGCGGGTCCGATGGGACCGACGAGACCGGCAACGTCGGTCCCGTGGAGACGATCCGGGGTGGAGGCTCACTATACTGCACGCCGCATCCGGCCAGGCCCGTCAGGCCCATCAGGGTCACGATCCATCGATACGTCATTGGGGCATCGGGGTCCTGAGTAAGGTCTCTCTCCATGAAAGATGGCCTTGAAACACTCACTGGGTGGCCAGGGAGTCGGGGTGGCGGAATCGGACCATGTGCACGGAGTTACCCGCGGGGTTGTATTGCACCACGTCCATGTAGGCCTTCATCAAGAGCAATCCTCGGCCCCTCGCCTGGTATAGGTTCTCCTCGAGCCGGGGGTCGACGACCTTGTGTGGATCGAAGCCATGGCCCTGATCGGTCATGCGGATCTCGACCCGCTGGTCGTCAATGGAGTAATCGATCTGAACGGTCTTGGCCCGGTCTCCCGCGTTGCCGTGCTCGACGGCATTGCTGAAGGCCTCCTCCAAGGCCAGGTGCACGGCGAACTGGTCCTCTTGGCCGAAACCCCTGAGACTCACGTGCTCCAGGATCTGCTTGCAGGCGCCGTCCAGCGAGGGCGGTCTGCCCTCTACAACCATGGACCCTGTAGTCGGCGTCTGCGATGCCATACCCGGTCACCTCTTCAAAAAAACACACCCAACCGGCCAAGGGACCCACGGACAGTGACCCCCTCGGGCATCGGCCTCTGGCAGCGGCGTGCCTCGTCGGCACTCCGCCTAGGACAGACTGGCCACTGCGCTCTTGACGTCCTTGTGGATCTCGAAGACCTTGGTCAATTGGGTGATCTTAAAGACCTCGTAGATCTTGGGATTGATGTTGCAGAGCTTCAGCTTGCCGGAGTGCTCCACGACCCGCTTGCTGATTCGTATCAGCAACCCCAAGACCGCCGACGACAGAAACTCGACGTTGCCAAAATCCAAGATCAGGTTAATCCCCTCCCCCTGTTCCACCACGGACATCACGGAGGCCTGGAGTGAGCGGATATCCCGCTCCTCCAAGATCTTGCGATCCGTGAAACTGATAATGGTGGCTTTGTCCGTGTATTCGACGCTGATGTTGGGCTTGACGTCTGGCATACCTATGGGTCTCCAATAAGGTCACGATCGGCCAGCATGGTACGGCACAAGCCCAGGCCTGTCAAGACTGAAGCTGGTCCGGAATCCGCAGATACCAAGACGCCAAATTGGACGGGGATTGGCCGGTCCCCCAGGAATTATTTGACAGCAACGCAAAAACTCTTGAAAACTGCCAACCCGTGGTCCATAATGTCGAGTCGTCCTTTGAAACTAAGTGGTCTCAATAGGAGATGGGCATGAAACTCAGTCGATCGACAGGATACGCAGTACTGGCTGTTGGGTATATCGCCCAACATCAAAGTCAAGGCATCATTTTGTCGCAGGATATCGCGGAGGCGTACGATATCCCTCTGGAATACCTGCTGAAGATCCTCCAGCAATTGGTCAGGGCCGACATCCTCCGCAGCAAGCGAGGTCCTCGCGGCGGGTTCTCGCTCGGCAAGGCCACGAACAAGATCAGCCTGCTGGATATCCTTGAGGCCGTCGACGGTCCCATGACCGGTCATTTGCACCTGGCCCAGCAGGCCAAGGGCCAACGGTTCAGCGTGGCGACCGACAAGGTCTATCAGAAGGCCATCACCCAGGCCCGATCCGTGTTCGCCAAGGCCAAGGTTTCGGCGTTGTTGGGCGCCAAGAAGTAACGTCCGATTGTCATTGCGGTGGCCTTCTCGCGAATGCCGGAAGGCCACCGCCTTCTCTCTTGTCCGGCCATCCCCGAGTGGTCCATGCACATCCGTGAATTCCAGAAGGTGATCTACGACAAGTATGATGCGACCGACCGCGAGCGAGGTGTGCCCAAGACCTTCATGTGGTTCATCGAGGAGGTTGGGGAGCTCTCTACGGCCCTTGCCGGCAACGACAAGGAGAATCAGAGGGAGGAGTTCGCCGACGTCCTGGCCTGGCTGTGCACCTTGGCCAACATCAGTGACGTCGATCTGGAGCAGGCCCTTGAGAAGTACACCTCCGGCCGCCTGAAGGGGTTCAAGCCGAAGTAGTTGCTACTTGACAATGGCGTGCTTGACGCCCAGCAGGTCCAGCGAATTCCGCTCCACAACGCTCGATATGCTGCTCCGTGGAACGGTCGGCAGATTCGTGTCGGCCAGGAGCATATTGAAGCCCAGCAGGGTCTCAATGCAGTCCGCCGCATTGCCGGAGGGGAACCCGCTTCCAAACACCAGCTTGTCCATGACCCCGCATTCGTGGGCGGCCACGACCATGTTGTACGTCTGCCAGACCTTGTTGGGCTTGATCGTCAGGTCCGCATAGACGTTCTGGTGTCTGGCCAATACCGCCAGGGCCTGGTCCACAAAGGGCACCCCCATGCCCCCGATGATGATCTTGAGGTTCCCAAACGCCCCGGCCACCTCGTCCAACAGATAGGGTTGGCCGTACGCCAACGCCCCCTGGGTGCAAGGGTCCAGGTCCGCGCTGTGAAAGAAGACCGGAAGTCCCATCTCCTGGGCCGCCTCGTAGAATCGCACCGCGCGGCTGTGCATGGGATGGAATCCGTGCACAGCACAGTACAGGACCGCGCCCGCCAATCCCAGCTTCTCCGTGAACGTCCGGAGGATCTTGTCCGTGATGTTGTCCTCCGTCGGTTCGACCAGGGCGAAGCCGACCATCTTCTCCTTGTGGCCATTGACGTATCGGGCCAGTCGCTCATTGATCTCCTGCCGGTTGGGACCTGGGCAGGCCAGCACGAGGCAGGCGTCGACCATCTCCGCGGCCATCAGGTGCGCGGTCTCTGCTGCGTCTTCGGCATTGGGATCCACGTGCGTATGACAATCAACAATCATGGGCTCCTTGCCTCAACCACTGAGCCAGCCGGTCCAAGTCGTGGTCCCTAAACACCTTTGTCCACGAGACATCGGCACGGGCGCCCCGGATACAACAGACTCTATACGCTAGTCGTCGACACAAGGCTCGTCAAGCACAAAACCCCTCCGGGTTCGCAATCCCCGGCATAGGGGAGAGGGCGGCGGTTCCAGACGCCAGGACCGGCGCAAACGACCGGAGGAAGAATACCCGTTGAATTTCTTTTCCTTCCAGGCGTCCTATTGGTAAAAAGGAAGCTAAACCGATGAGGCCATCGTGGGCCAGCCCAAAGGAGATCCGAACGGCTATGGATTGTCCGGTCTGTCACAATGCCATGATAACGTTGGAGTTGGCCGAGGTGGAGATCGACCACTGCGTGGAGTGCGGCGGGATCTGGCTGGACGGCGGCGAGCTGGAGGTCCTGATCGGGGACAGGGACAAGGCCCGCCAGACCATCGCCTCCCTGGTCCGGGCACAGGTCTCCGGCGAGCGACCCCGCAGGTGCCCGCTGTGTGACAAGAAGATGGAGAAGGTCGTGGTCGGCTCGTCGCAGCCGGCCCTGGTGATCGACCGCTGCACCCGGGCCGAGGGCCTGTGGTTCGATCGGGGCGAATTGAAGCAGATCCTTGCCGGTTCGGGACTGGCTCCGGACAGCAAGGTCCTGCGGTTGTTGGCAGACATGTTCGGCTTGAGTGAAGGCTAGATTGACATGGAAAGGGAAGAACAATGACGGGTACCCTGATTCTTCTGATCCTTCTGGTGATCCTGGTGCTGTTGGTGTTGTACATCATCGGTGTGTTCAACAACCTGGTGGGGCTTCGCAACCAGGTGGACAACGCCTGGTCACAGATCGACGTGCAACTGAAGCGGCGTCACGACCTGATCCCCAACCTGGTGGAGACCGCCAAGGGCTACATGACTCACGAACGCGGGACCTTCGAGGCCATCACCCAGGCCCGAAGCCAGGCCATGGGCGCCAAGAACGTGGCCGAGGCGGCCAAGGCCGAGGGGGTCCTGGGCCAGGCCCTCAGCAAGTTCCTGGTGACCGTGGAGAGCTACCCGGAGCTCAAGGCCAACCAGAACTTCCTGGCCCTGCAGGAAGAGCTTTCCAGCACGGAGAACAAGATCGGGTTTTCCCGGCAGAACTACAATGACCAGGCCCTGTTCTACAACAACAAGACCCAGATGTTCCCATCCAATATCGTGGCTGCCATGTTCAGCTTCACCAAGCGGGACTTCTTTGAGATCCAGACGGCGGCCGAGCGGGAAGTGCCGAAGGTGAGTTTCTAGGTCCGAGTCGCTGGTTGCTGGTTGGCACCGGGCAAGATCATGCTGCTCACAACCAGCAACGAGGCGCCTATAGCCAGCAACCCACAACCAAAAACCCATAACCTACCATGTGGGAACTGATTAGAGCCAATCGACGCAACTCGGTCATCCTGATGGCGGTGATGGCCATGGTCCTGATGGGCCTGGGTCTGGTCATCGGCTCTGCCGTAGTCCCGGGCCAGGGGAGTCTGGTCGGGGTAGCCGTGGCACTGGGGCTTTGGTTGGTCCTGACAGGCGTGAGCCTGAGTGCCGGCGATCAGATCCTGCTCTCAGCCAGTCACGCCACGCCCGTCACGCATGAAGTGCATCCGATGTTGTTCAACGTCGTGGAGGAGATGACGATCGCAGCCGGTCTGCCCAAGGTGCCCAATGTCTACATCATCAACGACCCTGCACCCAATGCCTTCGCCACCGGACGGAATCCACAGACCGCCTCGATCGCTGTGACCGCCGGGCTGCTGGCCAAACTCAACCGCGACGAGCTCCAGGGTGTCGTTGCCCACGAGATGAGCCACATCCTGCATCGGGACATCCTGTATGTCACCCTCGCAGGGGTCATGCTGGGGACGATCGTACTGCTGTCGAACGTCTTCCTTCGCGGGATGTTCCGAGGCTCGATGGTCGGCCCTTCGCGGCGTTACTCCGGCGGCGACCGCCAAGGTGGAGCGCAGGCTCAGGCCATCATGATGCTGATCGCGATCCTGGCCGCGATCCTGGCCCCGATCATGGCGCAGTTGCTCTACTTTGCCCTTTCACGTCGCCGCGAGTACATGGCGGACGCCGGCGGCGCCAGGCTGACCCGCTATCCCGAAGGTCTGGCCAGTGCCCTGGAGAAGATCGCCAGCGACCCCAGCCCGCAACTGGCCGCTGCCAACCAGGCCACTGCCCCCATGTACATCGCCAATCCCTTCAAGCAAAAAGGCAGTTGGACGCTCTCGGATCTGACCAGCACCCATCCCCCGATCTCCGAGCGGATTCGCATCCTCCGCAGCATGGGCAATGGGGCCTCATATGCAGATTACGCCCAGGCCTTCGGGCAGGTCACTCGTAAGAGGTTGGACATCCAGACAGGTCAAGAGCAGGTGCCGCTGAGGACGGCCCAGCCGTCGCCGCCCCCGGTCCCGGCCCAGCCGCCGCAACGGCAGATCGGCGACATCATGCGGAGGGTCAATGGCTTTTCCTTCCTCACCTGTCCTTGCGGCCTGGGCCTCAAGGTCCCGCCCAACTTCACGTCCCCCACTGTGGCCTGCCCGCGGTGCAAGAGGACATTGACCGTGCCTGGTTCGTAGTGTCCACCCCCCAGGGAGGGGAGCGACAGGGGCCCACAGCCCCCCTCGACGCCACTGATGGGGAAGCCAATCCCTGGTCCCTGACCCCCTCTAGCTAGGGCTGCAGGGCCTGGTGGATCTTCGTGTAGAGGCTGCGGCTCCTCTTCTCGTCGCCGAAGACCCCGATCCGGATCGAGACGTCGGTGATCCCTTCGAACTGAGAGACCAGGGTGATGGTCACCTTCCTGTCTGCCTCGTCGCGAGCGGCGATCTTGATCTGGCCCTTCTCCTTGGTGTCCTCGACCACCTTCATATCCAGGTCCTTGAGGACCTTGTGGGTTGCCGCGTAGACTGCGTCGAGCGCATGCGGTTCCTTCGACTTCAGGTCCCCGTCGAGATAGGCCATCGTCCCAATGGCAGCGCCTCCAACCAAGGCCACCGGGCACCCCGAAAACAGGACTGCGCACCCGAGGCCAACACCTATCACCCACAATTCGATCCGATGACGCATGGCTTGTGACTCCTTTCTCCTCTTGTCAACTGCCCTTCTTCGGCTGTTCCGCCGCCCACTGTTGCCCCGGCCCGCCCAGGCCTTGGCCGCAGGACCGACTGCCTCGATCCATCTTGGGGACTCTATCATGCCTTCACGTGGGTCGACCTGCAATAAAAAAAGGTCCCGTATCAGCAATGCGGGACCTCGTGGGTTTTCTAGCGATGTTTCACTTAGCTCGGACGGACGTTGGTAGCCTGGGGCCCCTTGCGACCCTCTCCGACCTCATACTCCACCGCCTGGCCGTTGTTCAACGTCTTGAACCCCTGGCCCTCGATGTTGGTATGATGGACGAACACGTCATCGCTACCATCCTCGGGAGTAATGAAACCGAAACCCTTTTTGGCATCAAACCATTTCACTGTACCTCTTGCCACGATGCTGCTCCTTTAGGCCGTCCGGCCTGTTCACGATCTTCCCTCAACGTTCGCTAGGCGTATTCTTCGAGGGCCAAAAGGATACTCCTTCTACTACCTCAAACCTGCCTGCCGTTCTGGGGCAAAATCCTGGATGCTATACTATACCCAAGTTCGACTGTTTGACAAATACAATCCAGTGGGATTGCCGCTTTTTTGCCCTGCTTGCCCGTCAACCGCGATCTGGGCCCCCGCCGCCTCTGCTTGGGCCTGCGTCTGGTGATACGGATACGCTCACCTATCTGGGACTAAGGGCCGCACGGCCAATCGTGCCTTGACCTGGAATCGGAACCAGCGCTGCCCGCCGGACCTAGGGTGAGATCTCACGCCTTGCTGAAATACGGGGCGAAATCCGACAGGACCTGCTCTGCGGCCTGGTCAATGGGACCGGGCATGAAGGTCCCGGCTGCCATCTTGTGACCCCCGCCGCCGAACCGCTCCGCGATCCGGCTGACGTCAATGGGGCTGCCCGCACCGATCCCCGTCGAGCCGCGACTTCGCAGAGAGCAGCGGATGCGGCCGTCCTCCAATTCGACCAGCAGGGCCGAGGCTGCCACCTTGCCGATCCGGTGACACTCGTTGATGAGATTCTCGGTGTCCTCGTACGTGGCTCCGCTCTGCTGGAAGTCGGCCCGTCGGATGTACTGCAGGGCGAATCGCCCGTCGAAGTGCAGCTCCAGGCTGTTGAGCATGGCCAACATGAGCCGGAACCGCGAGTAAGGAAAGTTCTGGTAGAGCCTGCCGTACACGGCCGCAGGCCGGGCTCCGGCGTCGATCAGGTCCGCACACTGCCGGTACACGCGGCTGTCGGCATTGCCGAATTGGAACCACCCCGTGTCCGTGGCTGCCGCCACAAACAGGGCCTCCGCCATCTGCGGCGTGATGGGCCAGCCCGCGAACCGAAGCAGCGCCAACACGACCAGCCCGGTGGCGGCCGCTGTGGGATCGACCAACTCCAAAGTGCCCAGGCCGTCGGAGGTCGCGTGGTGGTCGATCACGAGGACAGGATGCCGTGCCTGCCTGAGGTACTGGTCGAACTTCGGCAACTGGCTGGTGCTATTGACGTCCACCAGGATAACCAGGTCAGGCGGGCCCAACCGGTCTTGCATCAGGTCCTGTTCGCTGACCTCCCGGCCCAGCACCTGGACCGGGTCTGGAAGCAGGAACTGGTACCACGGGGGCACCGGCGACAGGAACAGCGGATAGACCTCCTTGCCCAGGGCCTTGAGCAGCTCAGACATGGCCGCCATAGACCCGCAGGCGTCCCCGTCGGGCTTGGTATGCGTAGTGACCAGGATACGGCGGGCCCCACCAATGAGGGCCGCCGCATCCCGGAGTTGATCGGTAGTTATCATGCCAACATTCACCCTATACCCCGACCATTATGCCGATGCCCCACTTGTACTGTCAAGGACGCTCCAGGGGAGCGGCAAGCGTAGTGCGCAAAGCGGGAAGCGGCAACCCTGCGGGAGGCTTGCGTCAAACGCCGTCCTTGTGGCCATCCCGTCATCTTGACTCCCGCCCCTTCGACTTCATAGAATAGAGCCACGCATTGGCAAGGTGCCAAGGGGAAAGAACTGTACTCGGAGGGAACAGGCATGTTCTCATCAAGGTGGGCCTGGCTTGGCAGTCTGCTCGCGACCTGCGGCATTCTGAGTCCACTGCTACGGGCCTACACGTTCGCTGGCGGTACGGGTGACGCGAACGACCCGTACCGGATCGCGACTGCTGCGCAGCTCATCTCCATCGGCTCAGATCCAAATCTCTTGTCTAGCCGCCCGTTGAAGAAGTCGACTCTTTGCGTTTGTTCATCATGAGACGAGAAGACAGGGGATAGACTCTGCCGAAGGCCACATGGACCTCCAGAAGGCCATCGTGACCTGCCATCGCCTCAAGA
>Ga0209777_10001046_pt1 | contig 42159 bp, 64 predicted proteins | sample FrelakmetHBP12HB_FD_187147 | JGI IMG/M metagenome (GOLD analysis project Ga0209777, IMG submission 187147) | Freshwater lake sediment microbial communities from the University of Notre Dame, USA, for methane emissions studies -HBP12 HB (SPAdes)... | ecosystem: Environmental > Aquatic >...
CCGCAGGGGCCGCCGCAGGGGCCGCACGGGCCGCCGCAGACGTCGCCGCATGGGACGCAGACGTCGCCGCATGGGCCGCCGCAGGGGCCGCCGCAGACGCCGCAGGGGCCGCCGCAGGGGACGCAGACGCCGCCGCAGACGTCGCCGCATGGGCCGCAGACGCCGCCGCAGGGGCCGCAGGGGCCGCCGCAGACGTCGCCGCAGGGGCCGCAGGGGCCGCCGCAGACGTCGCCGCTAGAAACAGAATGCGTCTTAAAATATTAAATTACGGCATGGATTTAGTCCGTCGCTCTAAATGACAATGAACGGAGGAAGAAAATGAAAGAGAGAGCCAAGAGTTACCCAGAGGGATGGGACGTCCATTGCAAAAGGCTGGCAGAGGCTCTAACTACCGAGAAACGACAGGAGTTTATTGATTACGTTTGGAAAGGACATCTTTCCGTTGGAGAAGCCGGGGATAAGGCTGACTTAAATTTTGATGAAACATCTGGAATTATGATGATGCAAATTAAATCGGCAACTTATTTCGACACGGTTGCTGTTAAAGTTTAACCGCTCCCCTCATTCCGTACCACGATGAGGGACAATGAACGGAGGAAGGGAAAGTGTTATTAAATAAGTCGTGCCTTGAAACCGTTTTCCCGTCCGGATTAATGATTAGTGACCCACCGTATAATCAAGGGTATCACTATTCAACATATAAGGACAAGCTGAAGCGTTCAGATTACTTAAAACTTCTTGATGTCTTTAAGCGTCCATGTGTTGTTATCGGTTATCCAGAGATGATAATAAATGAATTAACTGAAGTTCTAGGAAAAACGGATGAGGTTGTTTGTTGGGTATACAATTCCAATACCGCAAAACAGAGCCGTCTTGTTTCTTGGTATGGATGTAAACCAGACTTCCGAAAGATACCACAAGAATATAAGAACCCGACGGATAAAAGGATAGCAAAGCGAATATCCGAAGGAAAGACGGCTAGGGGCTACGATTGGTGGAACATAAATCAAGTCAAGAATGTGTCGAAAGAGAAAACAATACACCCTTGCCCGATACCAGAAGAACTTGTCCGTCGTATAATTTTATCTACGGCACATCAAGGACAGTTGATAATGGATCCCTTTGCCGGGACAGGAACAGTCAAACGTGTTGCCAATAAAATGGGATATGATTTTTTTGGTACAGAAATAGACAAAACATATTTTGAAGTAGTTTAACCGCTCCCCTCATTCCGTACTAGGGCGGGGGAAGAAAGGAACTTGAGAAGGTGGGAACATATGGAAATAGTCGCTTATAATTTTAAGCCGTATAAAGCTCGGAAAAATATGAAATCGCCAGTTATGATTGTACGAATGAACCGGGAAGAAGCTATAAAAACAATCGAGTCTCTCGCTTTTCGATTAGATACAAAAGACTGCAATACTGGACGGTTTGAGAAACACGATAAAAATGGCGTTGATTTTTCAATAGCCGTTCATGAAAATTTTGTTTAACCGAAAGGCACTCCAATGGGGGACGTTAAGATGAAAAGGGAAGAATTGATAAAGGAATTTGGTAAATTTTTACCTCATCACGGAGAGTGCTTTCACGAATTAAACACGAAAATGCCCTGTGATTGTAAGGTCGCAAAAATAAAACGCAGGATTGCCGACTTCATCATCAAGCGTGAAGCCGACAAAGACGCCACGATCGCCCGGCTTACGGTGTTTCGCGATACCTACGTTTCTGTATTGGAAAACTACACGAACCAGTTAAGCGACGAGTGCGAAAAGAACCGTGTGCTTACGGCTGAGCTGGCGGAGGCGAGGGAATGGATTAAAAAATCACACCACCACGACGGATGTACTTGGGCTGACGGGGACTATCAGAGCAAAAAGCAAAAATGCGATTGTGGAAAACTCGAAATTTTGAAGGAGTCCTAAATGTCAAAAGAACGGGATGAGTTGGTGGGCACGCTTGCAAAGAAAATAGAGGATGAATACCGAGAACGATACGACGCCGGAGAAACTATTAAGTTGAAATCGCATATGCCAAGAGTTTTTGCCGAGATTGCTCTTAAAGAGTTCCTCGACGCCATAGAGCGGGGAGAGGTTGCCCACGTTATGATGACGTGGAAGCAGGGCGACGAATACGAAACACCCACAATAGTGCTCAATGACGAATTTCAGAAGGGACGGAAGGGATGAAGTGGATTTTAATTGTTGTCATTCTTATTTGCGATAGCACATACTGTCAGAATGGAAGCACAACATTCACAAACACAAAAAGCCGTAAGGACTGCTTGCGGCAAGCTAATAACCACGCATACAAAAGTGGAATCATTGCATATTGCGTAGAAGGAGTTAAGCCATGACACCAAACCTCTCAACTCCTTCTGGTAAATTTACCGCAGTTGCCTGGATGGTTAACAACGGAATATTTCATCCTATTGTGCAGGAGGGTTTATGACACCCAAGCGGATAACCCGAAAGGGCAAATGATATTAACCGAAGGAGGGAATATGAAAAAAGCGATTTTGTTGGTTTTGTTTTTAGTGTCTTGTGGATTAGCAACAGCGGGTAATTTTACGGGAGATCAATGCGCTCCGTTTAAGTCAATCGGGTTCATGGTAGATTTAGATTCGGGGGAGAGAATAAAAACAGAAGTTCCAAAGCTGTTTATATCATCTCCGACGCTTTTTGTTTGTATGGACGGAAAAGAAATGCACTACGATTTTTCGTTAGCCGAAGCCAATGGAGAAGATGGTGTTATGCTCTATTGTAAATAATCGGAGGCTCCAAATGAACCTCATCCGTAAATTCTATAGGAGGATAAATGCGCAAATCAACATATAGCGTAGAGGAAGTCATGCACAGTCTTAATTCAAAAGATTATGAAACGGTCTATCATCAAAAACTTCGTAAGAATGAAATCGGCGACACCCATCGTGATGCGTTTATTGGGTGTGGGGAATATGGGGACGTGCTAATCTGAAAACCAATACCCTAAGACTTCAATATCTTCAGGATGTTGTTTAAATAGCCTGTCAATATCAGATGGTGACGGTTCTTTCGGAACATATGAAAACATAGGTAAGAGCCGCAGCATGGTCGCCACGATCTCCGAACAGAAATAAAGGCCGGGGATCTGGATCCAATGCAGGAACGGCAGGGCTTGTCCGAACAGGCCGAGGATATCGTAGAATTTCTGATACCAGGGCTTTGCCAATTCCTTGTCGATGAACTTATTTAATATGTCGAGATCAACGTCGTCGATGTTCTTGACGCGCCAGAATTTCAGGAAAGAGCTTCCCTGCATATAGGAAGTCGCCGGGATCTCTTTGAACACGTTCGCCTGGCTATCTAGTAGGCCGACTTTCCGCATGACCATCGCATGATTATAGTTTCCGCTTTCATGGGCCTTGATGAACCACCCTAAGAATCCTCGGCGGTCGTCAACCAGGACGATCAGGAAGTCCCCGGCTTGCGGGATAATCGTAGGGTCAATCCAGTTATACGTTCCCGTCGGAGAAGGGGTGGTCATAGTACATGCCTCATTTCATTTGCGCTGAACCTGACGCAACGTCAGAAGGTTTTTTCGTTCGGTCGTCGCGCCGGAAGTAGTCGTCAGCGATTTCCCGAACAATCAGAGCGAACGCTCCGAGAACAGCGATAAAAGTCTCGACCGAAAGGATTTTATACAGCAACGCTACGGTACATCCCAACATTACAACGCAGTATGTCGCGGAGAACAATATCGTCATTATATACCTTGCGCCCATACCCCCTCCTATGCTGTCGGTGGATTAAAAATATCATGCACCGCGTTCTGGATATCATCCAGATCAGCCGGAGTAGCCGCTGTTCCAGATGCAATCTGGTCTTTCAATGTCTGAATTTGCGCGTCTAAAGCGTTGATTGCATCTGTTACTTCCTGTTTCTCCTTAGCGATTGCGTCTAAAACTTCTTGTTTTGTAGCCATGATAACCTCCATTAATTTTTTATTGTTCTGTCCGCAAAACCAGCACATAAGCTCCTTAGTTATAAAGGTCGGGCATTTGACCGTAATAGTAAACGTTTGTTGCCAAAACCCCGTCGCCTTCCCAAGTAGCCCCGCCGGCAGTCGTGTGGCAGGAGTAATACCAAACGCCGTTGGCGTAATGGGCGTCTATCATGTTATGCCCCCAGTAGTCCGTGACGCACGCCAGCTCGAAGGTCGAAACCGTGTGAGTATAGGCGACGGCCTCATCGACCTGGACCTTCTCCTGCGCGATCGCCTGCATCACGTCGGAAACTGTGGCAGCGTAAAGCAGACTGGCGAAAAAGAATGCCGTCGTAAGTATCACAAGTAAGATGAATACTGGTTGTTTAGCTTGTGGGGTCATTAAACTTCCGCCTGTATTCGTCCATGTCCTTAAACTCGTCGTTGCCGAGCTTGATAATGGCGTTGTATGCCGCCATCGATTCATCCCGCCGTCCCTGATGGTCGCACATGAAATAGCACGACTTCAGCGCGTCCTCGATGTGGATGTACGCCTCGCGGCGTTCGTCGTCAGTCATTCGCCCTCTTTCAGTGTTCCAGCAGCGATGTCTGAATTTGCGCCAACTGAATCTTGATCTCTAAAAACCCGTCATCAATACGGCGGTTCATCTCGGCAAACTGCTTGTCTCTGGCCTTGACAATCTCAGCGCGTTCTTCCCGTATCTTCTGGTCTTCCTTTTTAAGGTCACTGACGTTTGAAATCACCAGCGGAGTGCAAATCGAAAGGTACAAAACAAAGAATGAGCAGACTGCAATAAACATGAATTTCATATTGTCATGTACCTCCTGACACTCCGGTAAAACCGCCTCGTGTTTGACCATAAAAGCCTCGATGTTATAAACTACGGTTGTATTTCCTCAACTGGTGTTTCCTCAGCTATCGGTTCCTCAACAGGCTCAATCTTCGGCGGCTTGATAGGAGCCGGGTTGATCGCCGCCTTTGCCGTTTCAAAATCTGCCCCGTCATTGAGAACTGCTTTAGCCAACTCCACGTTCTTGTTTGCCGCGTCCATTCTTGCTTGAGCCGCCGCGACCTCCGCAGCACAGCGTTCCGTGACCTGCCCGTAGTTCGCGATCGCCCGGTTCAGTTCGTCCTGCAATTCCTCAAGCGAAATCTCCGCTGTCGAGATCGTGAACTTTCCGTTATTGACACCTAAAAGCTCTGCCATATTGCCTCCTACCTATGATTTATCGGCCCTTTAACTGCTCCCCTTACTCTATTCGTCCAACTCGTATTCAATCCCGTAACCCCCGTCCCCGGAGTGCATCCGGTTAAGCACTCCCACGTCGCCCCGGTGAACGAGATGTCAGTCGGGTTGGTGTATGTCAAATTCTGGTCTAACGTCGTGCATATGGTCGCCGGTGTCCCGCCAGTTGATGAGTTGATGGTGATAGCGTTAGAGCCGTCGCCGTCTGCGACTAGATGGGCGATGGTGGTTGTGGTACTGGCGGGGAAGGTAACGGTCTTGGGCTTGTTGATGGTCAGGGTGTTGAAGGTATTCCCATCCGAAAAAATCATTGCCCCTGTGCCAGTTCCGGTAACGGTTAGATTGTTATAATTTTTTCCACCGCCAGTAAAAGTTGCCGTACCGTAAGATATGTTCTGTTCGACGATGGTTGATGTTCCTGCGTTCATGGTTGATGTGCTTCCGACATTCCACCCAGTAGCAGATGTGTTTATGTTCCAAGTAGAACCGTTAAGGTTGACCGTCCCTGTAGACGTTGATGTTAAAGAACCAGTAACCGTACTTCCATTGGTGTCTAAAGTTGCCCCTCCGCTAACCGTCCATCCCCAACCAGCTGCGTAGGCACTTGCATCCAATAAATTAAGGACAGCCCCTTGCGTGGAAACGGTGTTACCCCAAGCAAATGTCTTACCAGCACTCGTTAAATTTATGTTTCCTGTTCTTGCGTTGCTCTCAAAAGTCCAAGCGAAGTTTCCACTCAACGTCCCCGCCCCCGTAAAATCCAAGCTCCCGTAAGACGTAACGGCGTTGCCGAGCGTGAAATTCGTCCCCGTCGTAAACGATATATTCCTGCCTAACCTCGGCATATTCGCAGTCAAGGTCTGTCCGGCGGTCAAACTGATCACCACGTCGTCTTGAGGTAAGGGCACACGGGAAGTCCAAGAAGCCGTTGACCAGTTGGCGGATGAGCCTGTGATGGTCTGCGTCGTACTCGCTGGAAAGATTATCCCGGAGTTTCCGCCAGCGTCGCCAATGTCGGTTTGGGCGGAAAAATCCTTGGTGACGGATAGGGCAATGTCCCGAAAGTCTGTGTTCGTGGCGGTGACGGTTGCGCCGGTGGTGGTGATGGTGTATTGAGTTCCAAGAGTTCCGCTTTTCACAAGGAGTCTATAGATAGCAGAATTACCATTAAGCGTTAATGTTCCTGTTATTGTTTGATTGGCATAAAAAACTAGGTCGTGGTTTTTTGTAGTTGACCCGCCTGTTTTAGAAAGATTGACAAAAGTATTCGCCCCAGTAACGGCGCATTCGGTTGTTGTGTTCGTATCAAAAGCAACCGTATTGTAAGACTGGCTTCCGCCCCTTAATGTAGCCGCCGCGCCACTCATGTTGATTGTAGAGGTTCCCTTGGTTAAGGTCATTCCAGATGAGTTTGTTAATAACCACTCGTTACTCCCACCACCCGTCATGTTTACTGTCGAATTTCCCAAAAGCAATGCCCTTGTGTTTGAATTACTCGACGAGAACGCCCCCCAACTATGCGTCAACCCGGAGTTATCAGATGCGCCGTCGGTGTGGAGAGTGCCCTTCGTCAGCGTAACCTGTGCGACTGTTGTGTTAATGGTTATCGTGCAGACCGTGTTCGTCTGATCGAAAATCGCCGTGTCGCTTGCTCCGGGGACAGCCGCACCGCCTGACCCGCCGGATGACGTTGACCATTTCGACCCTGCGGTTGCGTCCCAGTTATCCGTTCCGCCTACCCAGTAGACACTAGCCCCCCACGCCGGGCTGACACACAGACAGAAAAGAAGGGTGAGGAGAAATGGTTTTATGTGCATGAGCCGCTCGTGCATATTCCGCCTTCGTATCTTAAACAAACACACGCCGTTGAGCCTGAAGTTCCTATGCCTACGTTCCCGGAATAAAACGCCGTTGCTTTCACAGTACCTATCACGTCCAACGCCTGACTTGGTGCTGTCGTCCCTATCCCCACGTTACCGCCGTAGACGGTTAACCTTGAACCCACCGCAGTTGTCCCTATGCCAACATTGGTTGAGAACGTCCCAGCCCCAGTTACAACCAACGCCTGTGTCGGGGCTGTGTTGCCTATCCCGACGTTTGCAGACACAATAACGCTTCCCGTAACCTCAACCTTTTGCCGGGGAACACTAGACCCCACTCCCACATTCCCGTTGTCCAACACAATGAATTTAGAAGCCAACGCACTGTCCCTCACATGAACCGAGGACGTTGCTGAAGTCGCACCTGAACCCACGATCTCAACTGTCGATAAAGGTACGGTAGTCCCCACTCCGACGTTGCCGCCGATTACTACCAGTTTCGCACCCGGTGTGCTTGTCCCCACCCCGACATTTACGCCCATGAATAAGGTCGTAGTACCGCCAACGGCGTCGAAGATTGCTGAAGGAGCTGACGTTCCGATACCTACGTTCCCAGCATCGGTTATCGTCACCTTGGCGTTTAACAGACTGTCCCGTATCATCAGTGAGTTTGTGGCAGAGGTCGTGCCGTTGCCCACTAATACCAACTTGGCAGAGGTCGGGTTTGTAGAACCAATCCCCACAAGGCTCCCTACGGACGCGATATTCGTGGTTAAAATAGCAGTAGCTTTGACGGTGCCGATGATTTCCAATTTCTGTTGAGGTACGGTTGTGCCGATACCGACATTCGTCCCGTCCGAATATATCAAGCTGTCGCCAAGCGTCGATGCTGTCAGGGCTTTGGGGAGCTTGCCGGGGGTTAGGCCCGTTATGCCTGATGCAAGACCGGATAGTTGAGAGCCATCGCCGATGAAGGAGGTGGCTTTGACCGTACCGCCAACGTCTAGTTTCTGTGAAGGAGTCGCCGACCCGATACCAAGATTGCCGGTAAAATTTGCCCCTGATAGTTGTGGATAGGCCGACAGGTCAACGGTTAAATGGCTTCCTGACGTGCCGGAACCGGATAGAGGATAGTCAGGGGTTACACCGGTGATGAATGAGGCTATGTCCGCAGGCTTGGTCACTCCAGTCAACGATGCGCCAGAGCCAAGATAGGCCGTAGCGTTGACGGTGCCGGAAACGTCGAGTTTTTGGGAAGGAATAGATGAGCCTATTCCCACATTTCCAGTATTGAAATAAATATTGCTTCCAAGCGTTCCCCACTGTGAACCCGTCCCACCAGAAGTGGAAAGGCTTACCGTTCCGTCTCCATTGTCGGTGAGTGCCGAATTGGATACGCGGAGTTGATAAGGCCAAGTATCTACCGTGCCATCCTCTGTCCTGATTTCTAACGGAGCGTTGCTCTGGTTAGCTCCATACGCCAGTGAACAGAATAAAAAACTAACGTAAATAAGAAATAGATAAATTCGCACTTTGGACTCCCGTTCTAATTGCCTTGAAGTTGTTTAATTGGTGATAGCCTTCCAACAATAAAGACTGCATCGGTAACAAAATATGACCAACGCTTGAAGTCGGTGCTGTGCCATCCATCCGATAGCGACATTGACCAGACTCAGCAGTTATAAACGCTTGTTTTGGTTGTGGACTTGCCGATAATTTTGAAGCCGTTAGCCCTATCGCCGAATCCGCAACAACCACGACCTCAAAATCAAATGGCTTGTACTTCCCTATAATATACTGCCTTGCGTCAATCATAAATCACCCCAGAAGGTTTATACCAAACTTTTTCAAATGCTCAAATTCTTTACCGGCGTTATCAAGACTGTCGCTGTAAACGTCCAAAGAATACCCCTCGATTTTATGGGATAACTCCTTGACTTTCTTGACAGCTTCATCCATCGTGTTTCCCACGGCAACAACCGCGCCAATAATCGAGCATCCGGCTAACGGTATGACGTAGTTTTCTCCGTCAATAATGGTCAGATTCTTCAGCTTAATGTTGTCCTTGATTTCTTTCGGGAACCGTATCGGTTGCCAGTTCGTTTCCGCCCAATCGGAATAGATAAGAAGCTCTGCGCCGAATTTCGCCGCAGGAATGGGGTCGATACACTTACCCTCTGCCCCGAACCAGAAGATGTCGGGAAGGTTAGTGTACATTAACTGAATAAGCTCTCCGGGCGGACTGCCAAATCGACAGAGCGGGTCTATTACCCACCCCGTTCCGTCTTTCGTAATCCGCATTTCTAAGCAGAACGAGTTGCGGTACTGATATTTTTTAAGCGTGTCGGACAGCTTGCTATTAACGTCAAGGATTTGCTTCGGCATATCCTTGTAGTCTTTAATAACCCCGATGTAACCCTTGTCCTTCGTTTCAATCCCGACCATTGACTTCTTCGGGAACTGACCGTCGATACAGTACCCGTCAAATCCGATTTCGGCGGCGTCAGGAATATTGTCCTCGACGATAAATTCCATGATTTTTTTCTTTGCACCGAGCGAGTGTTCCAGTTCATCAAGACGGGGTTCGATGTTCCTGTAGTTTATAGATTTGAAAGTTTCGCAGTCTCCACGGGTCAAGCTAATTTTTACCCATACATCATTTTTGGTTTTTAAGTATGCCCTTAATTTGTCGATACCGACGATAACCTCGTATTTTCCGACCGGAATACCGAGTTTCTTTAAGTATTCCTTTGACTCTTTCCGACACAGTTCCAATTCCTCTCCAAAACCACTTCCCCAGACACGCTTGCCTTGAGAACGGAGTTCGTACTGGAGTCCGGCGTAATAAATGTCGGGCATAATCCAGAGGTCGACCTCGTTTTTAATCTTCCAAATATCGTTACACCGCGTAACTCCGGGAAGTCCGTAGCCGGGAAGTCGGGAATTGCTAGTTGGCGAGGATTTTACCCAAGGCGTCGCATAGTAGACCTTGCCGAAATGTTTTGCCATGAGTTCGGCAAGGCTGACAAAAAGCCCGTTGTCCACGATACAGCAACAGCGTGACTTATATTCCTGCAACATTATTTAGCTCCGTCGAAGTTTTCAATAAACTTATCGTACTGACGCCAATCTATGCCAAGCTCTTTAGCCATAAGACGTTCAATCTTCGTGGAAAATTTATGTTCCCTGTGATACGGCGAATTTTTATCGTCACCTTTCATCTCAGGATGCGAACAATCCCATTCATCGACCATAGCGACCGATATGCCGTGCTTCTTGCATAAAGCAGTCTCGACCAACTCATGCAGAGCAACCAATAAGGCGTACTCATCATTCTTAAAATCGCTTACCTTGATTATCAGTTCACCCTTCTTACCGTAATACCAATCGGCAATATCCCCATTATGGAGTCGTTGCTTACGGTGGGGGATGGTTTTTATGCGAATATCCACATTATTCCTGAAACTTAATGTTCTTAAATGGTTGATGAGTCAATGTCGGCCCTGAATATGGCAACTGAAGCGGAGCCTTTACCGCCTTAAACGGTTTTTGATATTTCGACGCCAGTTCGTACATCTGAGCGATTTTTCTGTCTGGACTACGCATAAAATCAACTATCTTGCTTGCCGACTTAACAGCGGCGGCTCTAGCAAGGCTTCCCGTAGCCGCAGGAATGTTTCCGACAAGAGATTGACCAGCAGACTGCAATATTTCTTCCAAAGACCACAAATTAACAATGGGATGAATAAATCCTCCGCCACCACCCTGTTGTCTTAAATATTTATTTGCCGCCGCCAGAATTTCACTCTGTGCGCCTCTTAAATCGGAGTATTGCTTCCTCGCCTCCTTATATCCTGCCTGACCAAGTGTTTCTTCAATCACATTGTCGGTCTTCTCAGCAAGGTTATAGCGAAGGCTGTTCAGTAAGTCTTTCCTTGAGAAATCTACCGCCTGACCAGACTTTCGCAACGACTGGATTTGGTCATTAAGGTATTTTAAATATTCCTGTGATTGTGTTGGATTAATCGAACCAACATCCTTTATTTTTTTCGCTGTGCTGTCCAATGCTTTCTCTAAACCAGGATTGGCTTTTAAGGCAACGCTTCCGATATTGGCTTTTGCTTCCTTTAAGGATTGGTCAACCAATGACCCTAAATCAATTTGTGCGCCTTTAGCAGTAGCACCTTGAGACAGCTTGGTAACATTGTTTTTCCAAATCAAATCTTTCGCCTGTTGAAATGCCAAAAGATTTTCTTCTCTGGTCTTGGGTATGCGAGATTCTAAGACGCCAGTATCGAGATTTGGCAACTTAATATTTGGAAGATTATCCGAAATGGTTTTAACGACGTTCACCTTTGAAGCCTTAACAGTCATGGCTTCGGAAGGTTGTTTTATCCTTGTCCCGATAGCTTCATTGTATAAGTTAAAAATCTTGTCTTCTATCGACTTCGGAACCATAGCCTTTATTGCCTTACCAACAAAAGGCGTGGCAACCTCCGCCACACCTCCGAGTGCGCCACCAATTCCAGCCTGTAACGCAACGCCACCCGCCGACTTTTTGGGGTCTTCTACGGCCTGTCCTGCCATATACGAAGCACCGCCAACGGCAGGGCCAACGCCGGGAGCGAATGAAGCGAGTTTCAAGGATTCCCCTGCGATATTTCTACGACCTTGAGGATTTAAAGGGTTCAAAGTCTTTGTTCTGTCGCCAAAAGGAACGACCTTGCTTATCTGATTTGCGGTGTTCTCCAATCCCGTTAAAATAGTGAATGGCGCACTTGCTTCGAGTTTGAGCTGTCTCACGTCTTTTTGCGCCGCAATATTCGCTGGAGCCTTCGCCCCACCTTGCATATCGGGATTAGTTCGTTGACGACTTATCAGTTCCCGTCTCGCCAGTTCTCGCGTTGCCAATTCTTTTATTGCCGCTTGTTTTAAGTCGTCGTTAGCCATTTATCAATGCCTTTAGTTGTTCATCTGTCATTTTCGTAACGTCTGGCATACCCGTCTGGTCTGACTGTCTGATTGGTTTGTAACCACCCTGAAAATCACTCACTTCACCCTTTAAATATTTCGCTCTTTGTTCTTGTGCCACAGCCCCCTGTCTAGCAATCGTGTCCCTGAACATCTTTATAACGCCCTGTGTTGAACCACCAACCTTCATCGGGTCAAGACCAAGCCAAATAGCTGTCTGTGCGAAATTCTCTTTCGCCGTGTTCTGTCTCAACTGCTGTTCCAGTTCGATAGGTACAACACCCGTCGGTGATAACATTCTGGCTGTTCCGAGAGCCAATTCTGTATGTAGAGTTGGAGGAATAGTGTAAGTATCGGTCTTGGGGTCGTAATTTGAATCCAACAGCGTCATCAACTGGTTTGCCGCTAGAACTTTTGCGTCGGGCAACTTTACGTTTGTCATAACTGACTTTTCTGCTCCAAACGCAATATCCGCTGTCCTTGGATTAAAACTTGGATTTATTTCTCTTGCCCTGTTTATGACCTGTTGCTTTTGTTTAGAAAAACTGCTTAATTGACCCGGAACCTCAAGACCTTGTGCCAATAACTGCGCGGCTTCTTCGATGTCGCTAGGGGCCATTCCCGGTTTTATTGGTAGAATTTTGTCTCCCTTGGTTATTTTACCGACAGGAATAAGCGTGGGATTGCCCTTATCATCGACGCCCTGTTGATAGGCGGTTTCGCCTTTAGCAACGACCTTGCCGAGTCCAGGAACGTCAATGGTATCGGTATCTTCGGGCTTTGCCATCGAAACTTTACCGCTCATCAACCCCTCATATCCAAGCAACTGCTTCTTCTGCTCCATCTCCTGCTTGGCTTTATGTTGAGCCAGAATAGCGTCGAGAGCGGATTGGAGGCCGGTAAATCGACCTCCGGCCTGTTGTCCTATCTGGAATCCAGACGCCACGCCACGTTGAATTTCTCCCCAATCAGCCATATAAACTCCTATTTTAATGCCGCGCCTAAAATATTCCCGCCGACAGTTCCCATAATCTGTCTCAACTGTTGGACTGACTGAGCGTCAACGCCGTACTTAATTGCGGCTGTCTGGGCGTCAATTCCTGAAAGCCCTACTAGGTCATTCATCGTGTTCTGGTCAACCCCCAACGCTTGCTGTATCGCACTCAGTTGCTGTTGCTGTCCAGTTAAATACCGACTCTGGTTTTCTTGAGCAACATACTGATTCTTTGCATCGTTATAGCTCTGCGTCAACTGCCGAAGTTGGTCTTGATATTCACCAGAACCAAGCTGTCCGTTTGCGTTGAACGAAGCGTCTAGTTGAGCTTTTGCGTTCTTGAACTGATTATCCATATTGGCAAATGTTGACTGGAAATACGGGTCGTCAGCCTGTAACGCCGGGTTCAAGGACGAAGGCGGTGTAGCGATAAGTTTCTGTAATGCCGCCTGTGACTGTGCGCCAAGAGCGGTAGCCGTCCCACCGCTTTTAATCTGGTTTTCGAGGTCGGTCACGGATTGAGGAGTTTGGTACTGAGGCTGTTGCAATAAGGCCGATGCGCCGGTAAGACCTGCACCCAATAGTAATTTCGGGTCAGTCAATGCTTTGGTTAAAGCTGACGTTCCGCCTGCCGCGCCTGCGCCCGTACTTGGGCCAGATGCGGCGACGATACCGGATGACGCTGGTGTTACCAACGGACTTGTGGTTCCCATCGAACCGGATAAGGTGACAGGAGCATTTGCGGCGGGTAATCCGACGCTTGCGGCGTTTGCCGCGCTTGCCGCCGCTGGAGTTGACCCTAAAAGCCCCCCTGCCGTAGTACCAGCCGCGCCCGGAGCGAAGGACATTCCACCAAGACCAGTCGCTCCACTGAGCATACCACCAGCCCCAAACCCCGGTATACCACTGATAAACGTATTCGCACCCGACTCAAGACCAGACAGTAATCCACTTCCAAACCCGCTCAGCCCACCGCCACCCATTGCACCTTCGACACCACCAAGCAACCCTCCGCCAAGACCAGCACCTAATCCACCCGCGCCGAATCCCTGCAAAGCACCGCTAAGAATATTATTTCCTTGAATCGCCGCTTGTCCTGCCCCACCAAGAGCAGATAATAGAGGCATAAACCCAAGCGAAGCTCCACCAGTAAAAGGGGCAAGTCCGATAGCTAAAGCATCTCCTAAAAACCCCCCCACACCACCTGCCGCAAGAATACCGTCATTAGAAAATGGACGTGTAATCTTAGAATACCAATGTTGTTTATGACAAATTCCATCTTCATCAAAATCGGTAGGCTCTGCTTCAAGCAAATGGTTGATTTCGTGGGTCATAGTATCTAAATCATATTCTTTATTCCCCGTGTTGCGGACAAAAGCCAGTCCCTTATTCCTGTCGGCAAGACCGACGGATGATTCGAGTCCTTTGTAGGGAAGGTTGAACCATTCTTTTTCGTTTAAGACCTGTACGGTGTAGCGTTGCATATTAATCTCCTTGTTAATTTATAACGATATAATCAAACGATTCTCCGCCAGCGGCGGTCAAATGAGTAAGCACAAAATTTCCACTATTCTTTGCTGAAACATAAACCCCTAACGAAGTAATCGCCGAACCCGTCGGCTGAATCATAATTATCGACGACGCCGTGACACCTGCAATCGTAACCGTCGTAGTTGTCCCGACCGTAAGCGTTCCACTACCCTTGATAATCGACGTTTGGTATCCATTAATCGTGTTCGTTCCAGACAAAGTTACCGTACCGTTTGTTGTAATCGGGCCGTAAATTACTCCACCAACGTACAAGTCTTTCCACCGATAACTCGCCGAACCAAGGTCTTGGCCTAAATCCTGGGCTGGACTTAAATTGGTGTCCCAAAGTTTTGTTATCTGGCTGCCCATATGCGATTACGCCGTTATCTGAAAAGTGTAAGTTACTTTTAAATACTCACCATCGTTCACCGTGACGGTGGGGGAAAGGACGTCGCGGATAATACAATAAATTGCCCCGTTAGCCCCATTTAATGTATGCGAATCTATTCCAAGCTCCTTAATCTCAATACTGCCACCCGAAGAATTTCTGAATATCCTCTCGATGTCAAAGCTGGCATTGGGAGCCGAAACAACCACGGGATAAATCATTGTTCCACTATACTCCATTTTCCCCGACGTTGTTCCGTGAGCAATGCGGGTAACCAGCTTATAGTCCGTCGGAGTTACTGCCGTATTGCCAGTTCCAATAACAATACCAACGTATTCAGATGGAGCAACGCTTATAGTCGCATTTGTTTCATTATATTGATAATATGCCGTAACATAAGTTGTCGGGTATGAATTACCCCTTAAAAACAATGGGCCACTAACTGACGCGGATTGTGTTTGTACGGTATTTGATATATCTTTTATTGAATAAGATAAATTCGCAAATGTCGTATAAAGTACTTGTAAAAACGCACAGACAAAACTCTTTGACTCACGCTTACGTCCACGGCTTATTAAGCCGTTATTTTTATCAAATCTTTCAACGCGGTAATAAAGTTTCATATAGCCGTACTCAGAGTATAATTTACAGTTACCGATTCGCCAACTGCAAGCGTTATCGGAGGATCAAGCACGTCTCTAGCAATTAATAGCTTATATGTGTTATTCGTTGACGTTATAAACGCACTCCATCTCGAAATAACCATGCCAATTTCTTTAATCGCTATGCTACTCGCCGACTGGTTTGTGAATACCCTGGTAAAAACCATTGTCGTTTTTGAAGCGTCAGTAGATGGTGCTCCAAATGTTTCAGCACTATACTGAAGCTGATTTGTTCCAGTGCCGTGCGATATAAGATTGTTCAACCTGTAATCGTTAATAGTTACTGACGGAACTGTTCCTGATGAAGTACGATATAAGACCAACTCAGCAACGTATAGATAATACGAATGGTTGACGTTACTGCTTACGTTCAGCCTGAAGTAACGGTACGCCGTTGTCATAACGTCGGGAGTAAATGTTCTTATCTCATAATAACCCCAACCAGTCTGATTAGTTACAGTATGAATAACATCCCATGTTGAATCGTCGTTTGAACCTTCAAGCGTCCAGTCCTTAGGTGAGTAGTTATTGTCTACGCCCTTGACTGAATACGATGTGCAGATATTAGAAATCCCTGCCCCAGTATCGAGTTTAAGCCAACCGTTCCACGTTGAAGCACCCCAAACACTAGTTGTTCCGTCAAAAGCACAATAACCATATCCAGCCTGAACAGTAGATTGAGATGCGACAAGTGGCGCAGGAAAGTTCACATTCGTCATATATTGGACATTTTCACCGTCGGGAGTAATGTAAATACTGTCCGTACCAAGACCAACCTGCGTACCGAACGTATAGTAGTAAGCAGAAGCCGTCATCGTCCATTGCTGAAAAAAGTCCTCTGTTATCGCAACTCCATTTGTTACCTTCCAACTATCCGCAGGAATATAGTTTGCCCCGGAAGCAAACTGCCGAAGAATTTGGATAAAAGCCTTAACGAACGACTCTGCTTTATGCTTACGGATCACGCGAACGGTCTTTCCATTTCTGTCGGTAACCTTTCCGCTGTAATAGAGTGCTATTGACTTCATGCCGACACCGAGATTGTATATGTAACTTTTAAGTATTCACCGTTAGCAACCGTAACTGGAGAACTAAGAACGTCTCGCACTATACAAATTGGATACGCATAAGAAAATCCAGCACAAACAATTCCGAGTTCATTAACCACGACATCTCCGCCACTACTATTCTTAAACATTCGTTCAATATTAAATGAGGCTGTAGGAGCAGAAACAGTTACGTCAACAGGAAAGAACATACCGAGGTATTGCATCTTTCCGGTTTCTGTGCCATGTGCAATCGCTGTCGCTAACTTATAGTCTGCGGCAGTTACGGCAGTAGTTCCGGTCCCAATCACAATGCCCATGTCTGCTCCGGGACACCCGCCATTCGGATTAATCCATGTGTAGCCATCTCCTCCACCAGAAACACAATAGAAGAAGTGATACCCAGCAAGAGAGTATGCCGTCCGGCCTGTATTGCTAGTGTCTTTTACGGTATATGTTAATCCTGAAATAGCCACATATAGCATTTGCACAAACTGTTGAACGAAGCTACGCGAAAGAAGTCTGCGTGACTTCTTTTTCAGTTGGTTCTTGCTGTCAAATGTCGAAATCTGGAAGTATGCCTTCAACATTAGATGATGACCTTGATTGTATAATTCAACGTAAGATTATTGCCATTCGGTATCGTTACCGTTGCCGGAAGTTTGTCCCGTATAATACAAAAATTATAAGTGTTGTTCCATTTAGCGTATAAGCCAATCTCATTCACATCCACATTACCACCAGAAGAATTGGTAAATACTCTAGTAACAACGGTGTATGAAATTCCGGCAACTAGGTCAGTGAACGGCGGTCCAAAGACAACTGCGCTATGCTGAATCTTTCCAGAAGTTATACCCTGCACTATCTGAATCTGTAATTTATAATCAGTAACCGCAACTGCATTTGTTCCAGACCCAATAACTGAACCATAAGAATCATCATTTGCCGCCGCACTTAACGCACATAGATAACTTGAATAATAAGTGCTATTCGTCATTCCAAGCCCAGTTGTTATCGGATAGGCAGACGCAATCCATTTAAGAGTTCTACTTGAATTTCCTGTATCTAAAATACTAATTACATTACCTGTCATGCTATGAAGCAAGAGTTGCGGAAACGCCTTTACAAACGAATGGCACTTCCGCTTACGCGACTTCATAACGACTTTCTTGCCGTCGTCTATTTTAAAGTCATAATAAAGGTGTGCTCCAGGTATCATGCCACCACCGTTGAATAATCAGTTCCAAGATTCGAGTTAGACTGTGACTTCGTTTTGTCCATCGTGATTATCGTCGAAGCCTTTGACGTTACAGGAGATTTTTCTGTGTTATTTGCATCTTCATCGTATTCTGAAGCCATATCTGCACTCCCCGTTGCTGCTTGAGCCATCGTGATTAAAGCAGTTGCCTTAGATTCAATTAGCGTCGTTATTGACTGAGTTAGATTTTTTGCTATTAACCATAAAGTAAATAAGTTGTTGTTTATAATTTGATGCGTAAGAAATCTTAAAGTAACAAAACTAAGTGGCTTAAAGAATGTTTTTAATGAATAACTTGCGTAAAATATCACCGGATTGCTATGCGAGCTTTGCCAAAACACAACCGGATTGCCGTTATCCCTGCTCGAAAACGTAATTGGTCTACCCATTGTTTCATTTAAAGCATTCCTATTAGCAATTTCTTGCGGTGAAACAACCTTGACCGCCGACTTATCCATCGTTATCGTGCCACTTGCCTTTGAACTTGTTGTGCTAATTTCTTGGCTAACCGTATACGTCGTCGGCATTACATTTCCATTCTTTTTACACCATCAGTCCATATTTCAAAATAAGCAGTTGAAGAATTATATTTCATAAACGTATTCCCATTGAGTCCGTCAAACGAAATCGGAAAATCTGAATTTATCGAAACGCCTTGGGCGTTAATTGAAAAGACATAAAGATTATTAATATAGAATCTAAGTGTCTGCTCATTCTTAACATATTGTGTAAATATCCCCGTCGTCCTCGCGTCATCCAAAATCCTGTCGCCCCAAGCGTTGATGCTTCCCGAACCCGTCCATTCAAGATAATGCCATGTTCCGTTTGTAGCATCGTAAATATACAATCTCCGCGTCTGACCGTTGACGTACATCAAATGTTCGCCGTCGTCCCCTATCCAGTCGGGGGGCGCAGTAACTACCCTCATCTGATACCGACCATTGTTGATAATGGTCTGCAAACTGTTCAGAACGTCTGCAAGAGAGAGGTCTTTTTTAACGCCAATTGTGAAATTATAATCGCCTATCTTCAATGATACCAACCTTTTACGACAATGCTCTATCTTCTGTTTCTGTACCTAACTGCTTTCCAAACAAATCCACCCCATAAATCGTCGACGCCGCCTGCGTCGAATTATCCTTTAACTTTATCTGAAACATATTCTCAATCGTCCCGACATCAAACGTAACCGTAGCTCCAAACGCAAACTGGTCGTTCCTGTCGTAACTAAACGCCTGTGCCGTAGTCCACGTCACGTTCCAGTCACAACGGTACTGGAAGTTTATGGTCAATGCCGTGCCGGACGAAATCTGCTTGATATACAACAACAGCCAAAGCGTCTTGCTTAACAGTCCGGCTGACTGTGGCTTCATCTTCCCCGAAACGTAATAAGCGTTGATTGCCGAACCGTTGTCCGAGTTTCCGCTTTCCATCTGGTACATATACCCGTCATATCCAACGGTATATAAAACCTTTTGCTTGTTGGTGGACAAGGCATAAACTGAACTGGAAAATATCTGATTGTCATACGGAAAAACACCATTCGTTTTCCAGTCGTAGACAAAAGCGTATTTCACCGTAGAATCCGTCGATAATACACAATACAAGATATATTCCGACGTATCTTTCTTAACGACCGCGTGGAACAGGTCGGTATAGGTATAGTTCATGTCCGAGAAGGCAATCGGCTGATCGTCTGCGCTGGCGAATAAATCATTCGTCTTCTCTGTGAGAACGTCATTAATGATTTGAATATTATATCCGTCAAATATCGCCAGCTTTTTATCTGTGGTCGGGAAAATCAGGCACGTTCCGACGTTGCCGCCGAAATCAATCTCTTTAATCGCGTAATGCGACGGGCAACCTGTGCCTAAAATCTGGTCGATTTGAAATGTCGGGTTTGAGCCGACATAGGTAATACGAAATATTGAATACCGCTTAAAGACGTATAGCTTACCCTTGAGCAAGGCGACGCCAGTAACAACGTCGCCGTCGTTGGTGTCAAAAGCGTTGCTAAAAACGTGTCCGGCAGGCCATGTCGTATAATCGTTCAGCGTACAGTATTGATACCCGTTCGGTGAACCACGAAGTGCAATAGCGAAACAGTAGTTCTTCCAAATAATGATGAACTTCGATATAGGAACATTGGATGCGGCGGTTGTATAAACGACCGTACCCGCCAAATCACCCGTAGCGTTGGTCACGGTCGGCGGAACGAAAATTGTCGTCGGCAAAGTCGCCGTAAAGATAAGGTTCGCGTTCGATGATGTCAGCGTAATCCCAACGGCGGCATACGCGGCGGCGTTAGCGGTAACGAAATTCGACGCCGTAGTGGTAAGAGTCGAACTGAATGTAGCAGTCAGGGATAGCCCACCTGCTCCGGCGATAGTCGCTGTTCCCGATATTCCAGTCAGCGTTACGGTATATACCTGAGAAACCGACGGGATAATCGCCGCGCTTCCCGTTCCAGTATATTTATAAATCCCAACGTCGGTATTAATCAACGCCGTTCCCGACTGCCAGTCGGCGAACGTCCAGAACCTCGATGACGAAATCGCGCCCAATGAATCCCATGTCCCGTCAGGCGTTCCAACGGCGGATTTATCCATCTTGTATAAAGTCGTCCCGAACGCGCCGAGAATCATGTTCTTGGAACTGAAATCGAAAGTCCCATAGCCTATGGTTCCCGACAAACCGCCCGTAATATAGACCTCAAAACAGGCTTTATAAAGCGTCTGCGCCGTCCACGTCGCACCACCGTAAAGGCTCATGGAACCACTTGGATAAATCACGTCGTAATTATCCGCGCCCCAACTGACACAAGCGGTCGGGCTTATTGCAAACGAACCCTGTAAAACAATATGGTACTGCGTTCCTGCGACCAATGTAGGATTCGCCGCAAACGTGAACGTAACCCATCCGTACCCTGTCGTCAGAGTCGTTACGTCAACATTCTGAGAATCGCCGTTTGTAACAGACGTTCCGGAAGGAACTCCGGCTGTATCGGTTTCAATGGATATGGTGATATTTCCGGTCGGCGCACCCGTTTTCTTGAGCCATAACCGAACCTTCGTGACCGTACTGGACGTGTTCGGCTTGAACCCCTGAGAGATATTCGTATTCGCCGTAACGTCACGCCAGTTCTGGTCGAAAGTCTGATACCCACAAGGATAAAACGTGTCCAGAAGGTCGGACGAAACGGCAGACGCATTGACCTTCGCAAACCCACCGCGCTTAATCAGTCGGTTCCCAATGCCCGCGCAATGCCAGTTCCGCATATTCGGGCTGTTCTTCAACGGCATAGATAGGATAGGCGTGAGCGTATCCTGTCCGCCGGAGAAGTCGTTAATCATGGCAATCTGTTGTTTAAGCAAAGTTGGTTCCCTTGTAATCCATTTGCGAACCACCCCGACGCTGATTAATCGGTATCATGGGCTTTCCCATCTGTGGCAATTTCGTCTGTATTCTCTCATCGTTGCTGAATGCGTCATTCAACAATCGTGTTGCCTTCGCTTCCCATCCAGCCATTCCTTCAGCGTCACCCTGCTTACCAAGCAAATCCGATACGGCGAGATAAACAATCGCCATATGCTCGTCGGTATCAGGAACTTCGGGAACATCCGTATCGCCAGACAGTTCAGTTAATTTCTTGATGTAATCGAAATAAATCAACGGTGACTGAGTAATAAACGACGCCGACGGGATTGGCGAGAACTGGACTTGCAGAACCCCTGCGGCGGTTGACGTTATCCTGGCGACTTCGGGAGTGCCGACAATCTGATTATTGACCCGCTGATGCCATTTGTCGTCGTCAACGATTTCGATTGGCAGTTGCGTTCCGGCGAGATAATACCAACAATTCAACATATGGTCGAAATCTGTGACCGTCGCAAGGATACCGTATGCTTGTTGACTGGCGACCGGAGTAATCGTCGCTTCTCTTTTGAGAACTTCCCAATTCCGTTTTCCGGCGATAGAACGTACCGCGTCCTTAACCGCCGTCTGTGCCTTGGTCTTGGAATTGACGATGTTATTTACGTTGGCATAGTCCTGAACTCTGCCGTATAAATCCGCGTAGGTTAGCCCGTAGGTAGTAGGCATTATTAAACCTCGTCTAAAACTTCTTTAACCGTCCTTAGAACATTGTCGAGCTTGGCACTTTTCCGACTAACTTCCATCGTCTGAATTTCCAAGTCCTTCTTTATGCCCTCATTGGACTTTATCAGGTCGTAAGCCGCTTTCTGCGACACGGCGATATTCTTTTCCTTGTCGTTCACGGCACTTTCTTTATTAATCAAATCCTTCAGCCTGTCTTTCACCTTGTCGTGAAGAACCGACGCTTCATCCTTAATCCTCTGGGCTTCGTCCTTGGCGGCTTGAACAATGCTTTTGCCGTTGGCTTCTAAAGCGATTAGTTCTTCCTTTGCCTTTGAGATTTTCTCAGCCAGACCGTTTATCTCAACGATCAAATTGGTCTTCTGATTAGTAAGGCTCTTGACCTCGCTCGTTAAATCAAGAATCTCCGAATCACGGCTGTCGAGTTCACGGGAATTATCCGTCCTATCCATCGGTATCTCCTTTGCTTTTTTTGCCCTTACTGAAAAACGATTCTTTAACAGGTTCTTTCACCGATTCTTTTACAATCACTGGCTCTCTCTCAATGACTTCAAACTCATTCCTGTTCGGCAGACTGAAAATATGGGAAATAATTTCCTTGCGCTTTATGTCCAGCGTCCAGTCATTTTCAGGAGTGAAATGAAAAAACTCCCTGCCGTAAGAAATCTTGTAAACCCCCGGTCTTCCTCCAACGTAACGAATCAGCATAAAATTTCCTTTCTATCAGCCGTTAAAAGTCCAAACAACACTATCGCCGTCCCTGCTAACCGGGGATAGTCGAGAAAACTATATCCAAATCCCACTATAGCCAAAATCAAGCAGGATGAAAATATCGCCAACTTCACCGGACACTTGCTGTGGCGATTAACCAACTGGCTTCCCAAGAACAAAATAAACGCAATCAATCCCAATATCCCGACGGAATAAAAAATCTCCAAGTACAGGCTGTATGGGTCAGTGTAAACATGGTCGGCGATACCGATATAATGAAAGGTTCCTATGCCGTTACCTTTCAAAACATGGTTTATGCCCTCTTTAATCGCATAAATCCATGACCCGATGCGTATTTCCATTTGACCGTAATGCCAATAAATATAAATTGCGACCAATCCAAGAAACGATTGCCATACGGGAAGCGACTGTATTCTTAATCCTTTTTTCCACAAGAAATACCACATCCCACCAACCGCCGCGACTGTCGCTGTTCCTGAATGAGATAGAAACAGACCAAGCACCGGAATAATGGTCAGCCAGGGGTTTAACGTGAAACAGATCGGCATAGCTATCGCCTGATAAATCCCAAGTTGTGTCTTGTATCCCATCAGGCCGATGATTTCGCCCTGTTTGAACATTAAAAAGTGGATGTTAAAAAATTGCAGGATTGCGAAGACCATGTTGAGTAGAGATACTGCGGCAATAACCCAAAAGAGACTCCTCAAGTGTTTAACATCCGCCCAAACAGCAACAACGTAATATAACAAGAACCCTAAAAATACCTGTGGGAACAACTTTATCGTTACTGGATGCCAGTACACGCTCCATACGCAGACCAGTAAAACCAAATTCAAAAATCCGTTACTGACCGTCCGTCGTGGATATGACGACAGCGCGGCAAGCAATAACAGGATGGTTCCGTACATAAAAATTTGGAGTTGAACAACGTCAATGTTGTTCGTGAAATATCCAAACTGATAAAATTGGAGTGTAGCGACCGCTGGGACGCTTAACGGAATGAACAGTATGGGAGACAGGAATAAAAATATTCCTAGAGCAATATTAAACATTAGTTGTACGTAATTAAAACCGTTCCATTACTGACAATTAAATATAGTCCCGTGTCTAATTGCAATGGATTATTGCCATAATCTCTCACATAGGTATTACCAGACGTTGCCTGTTGTCCTTCTGCTTTAACGTCGGTACTTGACCCTGTTAAAGTGGTGTCTGAGAGAGCGTCAAGAATCATAAAACTTCCACCATTTGATGTGGCAATAAAATTTATAGACAAGACTTCCGCATTTCCTCTTTTGACAAGGGTGCTTGCTGTATATGCTTTCGTGGTTGAATTAATTCTGTTTCCTCTCGACCCGCTATCGGCAAAAACAACACCGCCCAACATCAACGTGACAACGATTAACGCAAAAAGTTTTTTCATATCGTCCTCTATGAGATTGGGAGAGGGCTTTATCAGCCCCCTCCCCAATCCGCATTTTTAGTAATACAGCAAACTAATATCCGCTGTTGTAGTAACAACAACAAGACCGTTGTTAAACGGAATACCATTGTCTCCAAAATCAATCGGAGAAATGCTGGCATACTGCGTTGCCTGACCGCCTTCGACCAAAATTCCGGTCTGAGCATAAACTCCGGTTGCCGCCGCAACGGTCGCCGCATCATAAATCGTAAACACGGCATTCGAAGACGATGCAACGCCGGAGACGTATCTTAAAACGCCTCCATGTGCAATGACTACGGTATTAGTGTGATAAACAAAACCCGACTTCAGCGGAACTGTCCGGTTGACATCCGCTCCTGAAAAACTACTTGCGAAACTACCTGAAGCCAAACAGACTCCAATCAGAACCGCAAGGACTAAAACGATATATTTCTTCATTTTATTTCCTTTCTGGTTAGACGCTAATTGGGTTGTCTGCATAAGACTTCATCAATACATAGTTCACCGACTCGCCCGCGCTGTTCTGAATGGTGGACTGCCCGTAAACAGCGGCAATACCAAGACCATTCTCGAACGATGAGCCATCTGGGAACTTGTAATCGTAACCTTGGGTAATCGGCACAGGCTTCATACCCCAACCGCGACAAGCGATTTCGGCTCCAAAGCCGACGACGCTTGACACGTTACGCTGTGTTATCAGCGCACCCGCTGTGTGAGTAGCGGCGGTTGTTCCGTTCGCACCACGCGTACAACCCGCGAAACGATAGGTTGTCCCCGTCATGGTTCCGGCGGTCTTACTGGTATAGGTGATTTCCTCGTTGTCAATCTTGAGAGTACCAGTAGCACCAAAGAACTTCGCCAAGTTCATCTTCGTACCAACCACTTCAAAGATAATCTCGGTGTCAGCCGCACCCGCTGAAGTGTAAAGCCGAACTTCAGGACGAAGCGGAGAACCCTGGATGTTATTCCCTGATTTCTTCGCCTTATGGGTGTAAACAATGATACCGTTATACATACCTAACGCACCCGTGAACAGCCGGTTCTTGCTGTAATCACGAGGGCCAGCGTCTCTCTGCGCCTGATTCCATACCGGGTCGCCCTTGAGCCAGTATTCGTCAATTTCAGAGATAACACAGCCGTAGACCTCTTCCTCTTCGCCTTCCGCGCCTTCTGTGCGAATCGGAATCGCCGTCCTCTGCAACGCCAACTTGAGACGGTCGATTTCTTCTGTTCCGAAGTGATCGTTCGTACCCAAAGACGCCACAGACGTACCAGACCCGGCGTAAATCGTGTTGCTCGCCCCGGAAATCAGAGCGGCGAACATATCGCTGTCCATATACCGGCTCATCCAGTCAGCAAGTTCCTGCCGAATGGTCTGAACGATATTGAAATTCACTCTTTTTTCCAACGCTTTTGTGTAAGCAACAGCGTTCCTCAACCAATCGACTGTCAGGGTGTATTGACCTAACGCTAACTGGTCTTCGTTTCCTTGCAGAGTGCTTTCACCAGTAACACCGGCAGAAAACAACTGAGATACCGTGTTAAACTTGATGGTATCGCCGGGTTTCTTGGTGAAATCCTCGTTCACGATAATCGGCTTGCGGGAACCCTCTTTCCCTTCAAACCTTTTGCCCCAAAATGCCCTTCTAACGGCATCTTCACGGAGCCTTTCACTCCACCATGTAGGAATCGCATCCTGTAAAACGCCACTTCCGGCGTTATACGTCATGTCGTTAAGGGTTGAACCCTTATTCCCAAGAAGGAGTGCTTTCCAAAACTTCCACATAATCGCTCCTTTTAATTTATCCTGCCTGACCCATGTCATAGGCATCTTTTTCTTCGTCGCTCAGTTTATTATATTCATCAAAACTGAGTGCCTTTTTTCCACCCGCACCGCTAGTCCCCTTGCCTTGAATGGCTCCCAACTTACCTTTACCGGGAGTAGTTTCCGCCTTCGCCCGCCGTGTAATAATCGCAAACGCTTCAACGGTTGCTAAATACTCAGCTTCGGGAATCGTGTACCTCTGAAACGTCCCTTCAGGAGTGAACTGTGCGTATTTAGACGTTAAAATTTCGTCTGCGAGTTTATACAACGGACTTGCCGGATTGAATTTCCCATCCTTGGCAAAATCGTACTCTCCCCCGAACTCCTTAATGCACTTCTCTCTTGCGGACGTAACGCCCTTGTTATAGGACTCCACAAAAGTATTCCGTTCATTGTACTTGTTCAGGGCCGCGTCAATCTGCCGCTGAGTGTAGACCTTCAGATTCTTCCTAAAATCAGGGTCATAACCTTCCAACAGTTTTTCAACGTCGTCGTCACTTGACTCTGTTGGCTTTGCTTTTGGTTTCCATGATTTCAGCGAATGGTCATACTCAAAACCATTCTCTTTTAAAACCTGAACCAGCCTCGGTGCTTGTCCCTCGCTATTCATATAACGTCTCTTATATGGATTAGCGTCGTTCTCCCAATCGGGTTGCTGTTGTTGTCCAGCTTGCTGATTGTCCTGCTGTCCCTGTTGTTGGACGTCTTGTTGCTGTTCTTGTTCCTGTGCCTGTTCTGGCATAACTAACTCCTTACCTGTTACGGTATAATATTAATGACCCATCGAGGCCCGTTATTCCACCGACGAATCATGTCTTCCCTAAAATCTGCTGTTCGTCCATCTTGTCCCGTCCGTCGTTATTGGCCTTCATGTACTCGTCCTTGTTAGGAACGGAGTTGGACTGGATTCCTAATTTCTGTTCGATAACGTCGAGCCGTGCCATAATTTGCTGAATTTCAGGATTCATTTTTCGCCTTTCGCCTTTTCCTCAAGTTGTTTAGGGAGCCGTTCAACCTCGCGCCAAACAGCTAACGCCAACTGCAAACGCTTTAACGACTCACCGTCAAGCGTCGTATCTTCTTCCATCTTCTTCTTAACAATCTCAATCTTCTTATCGACAGCTTCAGAATACGTTTTCCATCCTCGGCTATTGGATATTTCCAACCAAGAAACATACCCCTCTCTCGCCTTCTCGATTTTCTCAAGCCGTAACTTTTTACGCTCGTTAAATTTCTTGAATATATCCATTATGCACCCGCCCCAGGACTAGCCCCCCACTGGCATCCCCGTCATTTCTTTCGGCTTCATCTTCTGAATATGGTCAAGAAACTTCTGAACACCAAGAGATTGTATCGACGCTGGTAATTCCAAATTAGACAATATTTCCAACTGCTGTTCAATCGGTAAATCTTTCCAATCGAGCTTCAACGATGGGTTCTCAACACTTCCCTTTGTGGCTTTCTTCGCCTCAATCTGCGCCTGAATCTGCGCCATCATCATCTGCATCTGCATTTGCTGTTGCTTCTTCTGCATAATTTCTTCTTCACTCGCCAACCGGACATTACGAATATCCATTGCCATCAACATATTCTTCGTCGTATCGAGCATGGTCTGTTCGTTTATGGCGGGATTTTTACCAACCGATTCCAACACCGTCTTGTACATCCCCATTGCCCGTTCCTGTTCGAGCTGGCGATTGATATTCGCGGAATTGCCAACTGACTCAAAATCAAAATTACCTGACCAGTCATCCTTCTTAATGGACTTAAACGGATTATCCTTTTCTCCCGTCAACTGATAAATAAAATCGTCTTCCAAAAACTCCGCGTTCAACGCAACGATGAACTCAAACATATCCTCGTTCACATTCTGTAACGCAGTAATCATATCGTCGAACTTTACGTTCCCTTCGCCAACGATGGTCGCTATCCCACCATACGTCCGGTTCGACGCCAACCCGCCACCCTGGTCTAGCGCATAATCCGTTGTCCCAAACAACTTCTGTACCATGCTCAGAAGAAACTCCATCTTCTGAAATTCCATCTGCTCGGCTGTCGGCAACTGCAAAACCTTATACGCATCAGGATTACTCGTCTTCCACTTAATCCCCGGCCCAAACGGATTTAATTCATCCTCATGGTCTTCTGGCGTGATAATCGGCGGGTTATTATTTATCGACCCCCGGTCAATCATCTGATTGAACACGGCATCAATCATGTCCCTTAACCCACACAGGAACTCAGGAACGCCCTTGCCCGTAGCCTTGCCTTCCATCGGGATGATTTGGTAATGGAAAAATGGTCGTATCGAGGTCGGCGCGAACATCCACCCCAACAAAATCTTCTGTTCAGGACAAACAAACGCCACGATTTCTTCGTCCTCGTCGTTCTCATCAACGTCATATTTCCCGTGCCACTCAAAAACCTTTATCTCCTGACGCATGGCTTTCTGGTGGTCATTGCTCTTTTCGATTATCTTTTCCCACAACTTCCTGACGCTCTGTTCCTTAAACTTCCCCTCGGACGGGTCGCCTTCCCGACGAGAAAACCAATCGAACGTCCGTTTATAGGTATCGCAAATCCACGGCCAGTCCTCAATCTCAGGGCTGTCGGCGTTCTTCGGGATGATGATTTCTTTTATCGTCCGTCCGTAAACCATCGGCCCGTCGTAAACGACTTTGGTTTCCTGTGTTTCATTCTTTACTTTTTCAGGGACTACTCCAAACTGGTCTGCAAATGGTTCAAAATCACTTTTAACCTCAATCGGTTTCTTTGTCGCGGGGTCTATAAGCAATTCTTGGGCAATCGGGTGTTTAAGGTTGTAGACCACCTTATTAAAAGGTCGGGTCTTCTTCTCCCACACGACCTTCGCAAACCCGTCGCCTTCAATAATAACGGTCTTAAACACCAACTTCATTTTCCGGTAAATCTTAATCAGGCGGGTAAGTTGATAGTTCAGGGCTTCCTGAACGATAGGAGCTTTCTGTATGCTCGACGGTTTTGTAGAGGACACCCACGCGATAGGCTTTATTCCGAAACAAACCTTTAAAAATCTCGGAAGCAATCCTTCAATCGTAAACGCATCAATCGGAATCCCCACATCACTCGCGCCTTCCCACGGCGAGTCCTTCGGAGATTTCTTCGGGTCGTCGCCCCACCCAAGCAAACCGGAAATAGAACGCTTCGCCTCGTACCGTTTCGAGTATTGTTTTACTTCTTCAATCCTCGGTTGCTGAACGGTCAGGGATTCTTCAACTTCTTTGATAATGAAATCCCTGAGCTTCCTATCCTTGTCATTATCTTCGGGCATCGAGTCGCTGATTTCAGACATTATCTTTTCCTCTTTCCAAACCTGCTACGAACAAAATCTACCGGACTCATCGTCGGACTCGTAATAATCTTCTTTTCTTCTGGCATCTGCGCTGTCTTTATAATATCACGACACAACTCTAATAACCCAAGCGCACGAACCTTATCCATCCAAAATTCTTTTGTGCCTTCCAAATACACCTGATTATTTTTAATCCAGACCTCGCATATTTTAAAATCGGTGGGAGGCGTAGCATCTTTGTTTAATTCGGGCTGTCCCGTCTTATTTGCGTCGCTGTGAAGCTCGCCATTCCCACCGGATTTTTCTACCATAAGTCTCCTTTAATATCCTGACAGGCCACGAAACCTATGCGCCGTCGGCTTCGGATTAAAAAACTTTTCCTTATACGGCTGTTCCATCCGAACCTGACCCGCTATCGCCCGACTCATCACCATATCATCCGCTTTGCCTTTTTCCGCCTCTGGCTGTCCCCTTTTCAAATTATTTATAAACGTCCAACACTGTGCAATCAAATCCTTATCCACCAACTCTGTCGAACCGTTCTCAATCTCAGACTTTAACTGCGCTAACATCTGTGGGCGTGTCACGCTATTCGTCGAGAACCCCAACTCCTGTGTCTGCTCGACGTGTCCCTTCTTGGTTTTAATCTTCCGGTACACACGACCATAATTTTTATACAAACCCTGATTAACCGAGTAACCATACCCCTTACTCTCACACGCCACCACCGCATCGTTGTAAAAATGTCCCATCTTAATTAAATCTTCCTCGAACCTGTCTGGGGGAATGTTATGGTTATACGCACACACCGTCTTATTCGTCTTTTTATCCAGCACCACCGCCGAGGACTTGTCCCCGTGTTCCAACCCCTCCGCCGGGTCACCACCAATCACATACTGACCACCACGCACAGGCCATTCATATATCTTAAACAGCCCCGTCGCCATTTCACGCCACACGAACTTTCCGTTCTCCTTAACAATATTCCCGACGGACTTTGGCTTTGACGATTCCTGTCTTGCCAATGCTCTCTTATCGAAGAAATTATCGCCCGTCGAGACGAAGGCCGTTTTTGCCGAGTCCGGAAATTCTTGGTTAAATTGTAAAACGGAACGATTGCAGTTATTTACGATACACCACCGTCGCCACATTATCTGACCGCGATCCAGCTTATATTTCTCGGCCTGTATCGCCTCATCCGTCAAAAAATCTTCGCGTTCCTGCGCGGTCGCAAACTCAATCGCGTCAACGGGGTACTCCGAATCGAGGCGATACTCCGCAATCTCGAACCACGGCACAAAAAAGCATTCCCAATCAGTCAAACCAGCCTTGCTCGCTTCCTCCGTCGATACCCACTCGTCATAAAACTGATTTAACCCATTCGCCGTCGTTTCGCCGATGATAAATGTCCCCGGTAAATTCGGAACCGCCTGGTTGATACCCAACATCAGGGTTTTTAAGTCACGAAACCGCGAAACTTCCGATAAATGCACAAATCTAAACGTATATTTTCGTCCCGCCGACAAATTGTCGCTCGTATCAATCAAAATTTGACTGTGTATCGACTCAAATTCCAACTTTTTTTCGTTTGAGTGCTTCGGAACGGGTCTTAAATGCTCGGCGAGAGTCTCTTGAAACAGTTTTTGCATACCAAAAAGATAATTTGCACCGTCAATGTCATCTGCGACCACCAGCGAAGTCGTAGCTTCGCGCTGTGACGTTACTGCGTACTCCAATGCTTCTACTATCGTCGAGATACCGGCCTGTCGAGCCTTCAAACACCATATTCTTACTGGTTTCTTCGCTAAAATCTTCCGCCGTATCAACGCCATCAGCCGTTTCTGCACCGTATTTAACGTCAGCTTTACCAGTTCTCCACCCTTCGTCCTTATGGTTAAATACCCACCCTCCACCAACAACAGCGGATCGTCCATCACCAACGACTTTTCCGCCATCAGCAGGTCTTTGTCGCTCATATTATCGAGTTCCGCTACGCTGTTCACGCCCTGTCCCCCACCCAACAAATAATTCCTATAATTATCGGCATTACCACCAAATATATCTTACCGAACACCGTCAACCCATTCCAATCCTGTACAATCTCAGCCCAACTCATCACGGCATCACCGCTTTCCCGTCCGAATATTTATGCCGATGGTTCATTATCAACAGCGCGTTACCTACCATCTCATCACGCAGTTTTTTATCAATAATCCCATACTGCCGTAACACTTCCTGGTCTATCTTATATTTCTCGTTCCTCCATAAATCATCGAACACCACCATCCCCAATAATACAAAAACCGACAGCCCTATCGCCACCTGCGATAATCGCCTGTCGGTTAATTTATACCACTTATCCGTATTTACTGCCCCACTCGCCTTTATCACTCGCCACCCCGTCGCTGTCTCTACTCCCCATCCCCTTCGTCTGAACCCACATCCAACACCCGGTTAAATCCCACACTCAACCGCTTCTTAATATCTTCCCTCTGCTGTACCGTTAAATTAAAATTAACCGAATTATCATCCCCACCACCTGACTTTATATATCCCTTTATCCTCATCAAACCTTCCCAAAATTTAAACCTGGCATTCCAGTCGGGAGTCGAAGTCTCGTCCCCGTCCTTATCATACCGACACGCCACCAACCCCTCTCGCGCCGTCTGAAATAAAACATCGTCGGTAATTCCAACTTTCTGTAACGCCAAATCACGAACCGACAATTCACGCGACAAATCTCGAACACCACTCGTCTCTACCGGCAACCGCGATCCTATCTGCTCTACGTCTCCCATACTTTTATCTTATATTACCTTTCTCCCATGTCAATTTTTATCTGTTTTATTTTTAACACCACACCAATCTCCACCTCTTATCGACTTCGTTCGCCTTAGCCAACCCTGGCGAACGTGGCAATCGTTTAAAACGCAACTGCCACATCCGAATTACCGTGTGCGCTACTACGATAACCCCCCGACGGAACTCCGACGGAAAATCAAGTTTCAAAATTTTGGGAAAATTCAGATGCGACTATTGGAAATAAAATTAATATACGCGCCGTCCCCCATGCCTTGCGCGTTCCGGGCCGATCTGTATCAGCGACACAACACAGCGACATAGCCCCATGCCACGCTATGAGCTGGTGATATGACGTATCGTCAACGAATACTATAAAACTTCCTATAATCTACATTATGGGTAAGTACACACGCATAGATGATACTTGCATATAATACAAGGGCATTAGTGGTTGATGCGCTCCATTTTAAGAGCGGTGCTACTAAGGAAATGGAGTGGAAAACAAGGCGTTGTCCATCATGTCTATCGTCCGTCCACTATGTTTTAGTCATCCTTCCCTTATATAGTCGTCCACCATGTCCACCATGTCCATCATCTTTTTTTTATATATAAGGAAAAAAGAGAGTATGTAGAGAGAGGAGAGGAAAAGAGAGAATATAGTATAGGCAAAACTGATGGACATAGTGGACATTGTGGACAAAATATTATATATCAATGACTTACAACAAAATTGATAATGGACATAATAATGGACGGATGATGGACATTGTTAGAGTATTAATATATATTTATAAAGATAATAGAAGCGGAAAAAACGGGTTATAAACCTCGACGGGAAGCGGATAGTAGCATGATATGATATTAAAAAATAGTTGATAAAAAGACTTAACAATCTACTATCATATGCTATACTAGCAATAGATGAAGGGAAGGGTAAACCAATAACAAGGAGGGGAAAAACATGAGTATGTCAAAGAAAGATTTCATCGAGCTGGCGGACGTTATTAAGGAACAAAAGGGGAAGGGCGTACCGTATGAATTCAGCGCGGACCAAATCGGAATACTGGGCGATTTTTGCGCTGGTCAAAACCCGATGTTTATGCGCGGACGCTGGGAATCTTATATCAACGGCGCTTGTGGCAAGAACGGCGGGAAGGTGAAGTAATAACGTATCATAACAGGAAGGGGGAGAATATGAATAGGATCGAACAAAGCGTTCTACATGGTGATGACGGATTATTTATGGGAAAGATTACAATTTATAGTGATGGTATTAAATGTTATAGCCAGTTTTCAGGGACAAAGAGATTGACCAGGGCTGATGCGATTGCCGATGCTGAATGGATGCAAAATGACTTGTTATCAGTAAACGGGAAGGCATAACAGTCGCAACGCGACGGGAAGGATGGGGAATGGTATGAATATCCAACAAAGATATATAGTCCACGAATTCAAGCGTTGCGGATATATGCCGGAAAAGTCTTTTGATTCTTTTGAAGAAGCCGTTTCATACGTTGAAATGTTATCTAATGGTGACCGTCTTTCAAACAATATGACAAGCTCACAATATAAGAGATATGAACAAAATATGAAACCATTGATTGAAGCGTCCTTCACTGGCTTTTATACGGATTGCTTCAATTACTGCCCGAAAGACGGATTAGACCACAAGAAAGAAGTGCTGGACTATGTTATGAATGGTTCAATTCAATTATCGCATAGATAAACCAAAGTGTTAGTGACAAGGAATTTGAGGATATTTTGAAGAAAGAAAGAGTTTAACCCGCCCGCAAGGGCAAAAGAGGAGGGGAAAAGATGAAGTGTAAATTATGCGACAAGGAATTTACACCGAAAAAGACCGGGCGAAAATGGTTTAAAGATAACTGTTGTTCCAAATGTACAAATTGGTTTAATGTTCCGAAATATAAAATATTCAGATAACCCCGCCACCGGCGGAGAAGGGAAGGGAATATCATGCAGATATATAAAGGCGTATTTGCCCGAAGGGTTGACGGCGATTTGCAGACCTATGAAACAGTCGAACCAGCTAAGAACAAGGCAGAGGCCACGCGCTTGTTTAAGCTCATGGCGCAAAAAATGGACGCAAGATTTATTGAATTAAGAACCGTTTAACGCTCCACCAACGAAAGGAATTAATATGAAGGCGCAGAGAACACATACAGAAGGCCAGTGGTATTTAACGGACGAATGGACAATCAAAAGCGGAGAAAAATGTATTGCAAAGGTTTACCCGTCAGTCGGCAATTTTGACGGGATACCAAACGCTAATTTGTTGGTATCCGCGCCGGAGCTGTTGGAGGCGTTGAAGGATGCCGAAATCTCGTTGCTTCAAACGGACATCCCAAATACAAAACCACACTTTATGACCAAGATAGCGATTGCAATCGCAAAGGCTGAAGGTCATTGACAACTTATCCGCTTTGGATTAGTATATAAAGCGGAGGTACTATCATGCAAACAAAAGAGGAAATCAGGCTTTACAAAAGGGAATGGGCAAGAAAGCGCAGGGCGTTAGGCTTGCCAACAGGCGGTAAGGCTTCCGCCGAGTGGTGGAAGAAATACAACAAGGCATATTATGCAAAGCCGGAGGTGAAGAAAAGAAAAGCTAGACAGATGAGAAAGTATCGTAAAGACCCGACGTTGAGCGTTCGTTTTGTGGCAAGGGATTTAACCAATAAGGCTATAAAGCAAGGACGGCTTGTTAAAAAGCCATGTGAAAAATGTAGAGTAGAGAAAACAGAGGCACATCATACAGACTATTACAAGCCTTTGGAAGTGGTTTGGCTTTGTAGGACCTGCCACAAGGCCGAACACGCCAAAGCGGAGGGCAGATAACATGAAAACCGCAGAAATAAAACCCGATTATTCAACCCTACACTGTCCGCATTGTGGCTTTGATATTACTAATGAGCTAGAAACGGAATACGGCGTATTCTGTCCTAATGCCTGTAATGCCAAATGCGGAGACTTTTGGAAGTCTGAAGCCTTGCCGAAGAACTGGAGAGCACTAGGCATGATATTGTTAGGGGATGAGCTATATCATAAAACAATTAGATAAACTAATTAAAATAAGGAGATAATTATATGACACAACCTAGATTTTTTATATGCACATTGACCACGCCAGACGCCGATATCTTGCGCCGTTCAGAAATTGTTAGACGGGGAGAGAGGACACATTTGGATATTTACCGTCGAGGGATAGAGGCGTTTGAGGCTGAGCCGGAAGCCAAGAAAACAGTAGACGGAAAAGCCAAGAAAATGATAGACGGGAAATAACGCGATAAGAATAAAATATAAATTGTGTTGACACGCACAGGCTTCGGGTGTAATGTTTTCGAGTAACTCAACCGAGGCCAGGCGGATGACCCCAGAAAAAATCAGACCCCGTTTTTTATTAAAGAATAAAAGACGGGGTTTTTCTTTGTGTTCCCGGTGGTTGCACTGGCCTGCGACCTGTAAATCCTCGAAAGGGGAGCCGGGAACCTTCTTATTTATGACACCATGAGCGACCCCGAAATGCCAGACACACCGCCAGACAGAACGCTAGGAAATGAGCAAGTCCTAGCCGACGCCGAACTTATCCGCAAGGAAGCAAACTTGGCAGAAGCCAAAATCATCAACACCGCAGAACCTAAAAAATTACAGGATAAGCCCAACAAATATTTTACCCTTGCCATGAGTATAAACGGAGGCAAGGAGTGTAAGGAGTTTTTGTATTGCCTGGAAGAAGATAAATTTTATAACTATAAGAACGGATATTGGACGCCATTATATGATATTGAGTTTTTAGGCATACTCGAAAACCGTATGCCAAGACTTATCTCCATGACGTTGCCAAGCAGAAAGCAGATCATAGAGAACTTTAAGACTATCGCCCGTCAGCACGTTGACAGGTTTAACTGGTGCGAAATGGTGAATTTAGAAAATGGGATGTTAAACCTGAGTTTGGGACAGCTAGAAGAACATGAGCCAATGTTTTTTTCCACTAACCGCCTTCCTTATAAATACGACGCAGGGGCTAAGTGCGAGTTGTGGCTTAAATCGTTGTCAGAGATATTCGAAGGCGACCAGATAAAAATAGATGTGCTACAGGAGTTTTTCGGGTATTGTTTGACGAAGGACACGAAACAGCATAAGGCGTTGTTGCTACTTGGAGAAAGTCGGTCGGCAAAATCGACTTTATTATATGTATTGAGATATTTGATTGGAGATATAAATTGTTCATCCGTACCATTGAAAGACATCCGTAATCCGCAACACACGCCCGACCTAGTGAATAAGCTCGTAAATTTTGATTATGACGTTTCCGCTAAAGCCACAGAATTTGAAGATGAATTTAAAAAGATAACCAGTGGCGAGCCGATAAGAGCCAACCAGAAATATATCGAATCTTTTTCGTTTAATCCCTACTGCAAGCTGGCTATGGCCGCGAATATATTTCCTAAGATAACCGACCATAGCTCCGCATTTTATAACAGGTTGATATTGATACCTTGCGACCGGGTGTTCAGCCCAGAAGAACAAAACCGGGATTTGCCGAAGCAGTTGTTAGGGGAATTGCCGGGGATATTAAATTGGGCTATGGCAGGATTAAAGCGGTTGACGAATAGGGGAAGGTTTGCGGAGCTAGAATTTATGCGTGAAGCGGTTGAAGAACTGGAAAACGAGAATAACCCAGTTAATTTATTTTTTGATGAATATGTTGTTGTAGAAAACGGAACATGGATAGAGAAAAGCGATTTGTTCGATAAGTATAAAATGTGGTGCGAGAGGACTAAAAATTTTACGTTAAGCAAAAACAGGTTTGCGTCATGTGTGTATAAAAAGTATCATAAGCACACGCCAAAACAGATACGGTTAAGTTCTGGAAAACGGGCTTGGATTTGGAAGAATCTTAAATATATTGACGTTCCGCAGGGGCAGGGTGGGCAGGAGGTCGGATGGCAAGAGTAAGGAAGAAGAAGCGTAAAATTAAAATCGTTCCGGTAGATTTAATGGTCGGCTTGGGCGAGGTGGGTGGGGTATGGGTGTTAAGGGATCATGGAGCCGTTCGCCGTTTAGTTCGTACTGTCTACGCCCATGTAGGAACCGGGATATTAAATGTGATGATTGTCTGAGGTTTAATAATTATGTTGAGCTTAAACGAATTGGGTCTAGACCCCGACGAAATAGCATGGATACGGTTAGTGGCAAAGACGATGAACGCTGAATGGGTGAAAATCATGGGTTGCTATGTCTGCAAATCTACCGGCAAACAAAAAGACAAAGAAGGCAATACGGTCATTTGTCCGATGTGTAAGGGAACGGGAGAGGCGATAAAGCCAGCGGTAGAATAATTTTTCTTGACAATAACATAACAGCATGGTATATTTTTATCAATCAAGAAAGGAGGCTGTCTCATGGGTAAATACACTAACGTAACAATCGCACTTCTCGACGAAGAATTAGCAAAGCTCAATCAGGTAAAGAAAGCGGAGAAGGACATAACGCTCAAGGGGATTTTTGTTTTGGGATTGGATGCTATTTTAAAAAGGGTAAAAAAATGACCACCATCCTTGTCCACTCACCACTACACAACTATCTTCAATACCTGTGTTTCTACGGGCGGATAACGACTGAACAGGCGATATTGGTTTTGGAGTGTAAGAAGGCGTTGGCGGAGATGAACTAATGCGTGACTTAAAAACCCAACAAGACGCGGGAATAATTCTGATGTGGTGCATTTTTCTTTCCATTTTGGTTGTGCTGTTGTTTGCGAAGCCGGTGAGGGCGGAGGACTACGAACCCGTCATGGTCTGTAATGCGATATTCCATGCTGAAGGGGGCGCGAAGGCACAGTATTTATATGGAATCCGCTCTGTTCACTATAAAGACCTGTTTGAAGCCCGTCATATCTGTTTAAACACCGTAAAACACGCGAAAAAGGACTATCTAAGGGAAACGGGTGGCAAAATTGATTTTATCGCCTTCTTGGGGTCGCGCTACGCTCCTGTAGGGGCTAAAAACGACCCCAAACACCTCAATAATCACTGGATTAAGAATGTGCGGTATTGGCTCAGAAAGGATGCTCATGTCAAATAACGATGTGATAAGGCGTGGCGGCGGCTCGCCACAGGCAAGGGGCGCGGATGAAGCCGGTATGAGTGGATCGTCCCACGCACAAGGATATGAATGCGAAGATTGCTTTGAAATATTTGATCGCGTTAACGAGGACGGCGTATGCCCTGAATGCCAAGAGGAACGTGACGCCGAAATGTACGCGGATAAATTTGGAAGTGATATTCGACCTGGCAAGGTGAATGAAGATAATCCGAAAGTGGATAGATAGATGCCTAAGATTAAAAATTTATTAGCCGAGATTAATAAAATTAACCGTCATTGCCTTAAGCAAGCGATTACGGGCGCAAAGCACCGAACCCCGGCACATCAATCTGAGCTTATTTATGGTCAGTGGTGTCACGAAGGAAAGATAAGGAAACGGAATGGGAGTTTTTATTGATAAATAAGGAGGAAATATGGCAGAGAATGAGGTAGCAATATTCGAGGAGTTGAAAGCTCCAATGGCGATTGGAGAAGTATTTGCGAAGTCGGGAATGTTCCCAGACGTTAAATCACAGGCACAGGCTGTTGTAAAAATCCTTGCTGGAAAGGAATTGGGGCTGTCGCCGTTTGAGAGCATGGGTTCAATTTATGTTGTAAACGGGAAACTAGCACTTACATCAAAGGCGAAAGCCGGTCTTATCAAAAGAAGCAAGAAATATGATTATGTCATCGTCAAGTCAGACGACACAGAATGTACTATCAATATTACTAATGCCGACGGAATTGTTGGGTCTACAACTTTCACATTTAAAGACGCCGCCAAAGCCGGATTAGTCAATAAGGACAACTGGAAGAACTATCCGAAAAACATGTTGTTTGCTCGCGCACTATCCAATGCCTGTACTTTCTTTTGTCCAGAGGTTGTTTCGGGATATTATTCAACGGAAGAATTAGAGGACTTAGGCGACAGCGTATTGTCGCCAGTTAAGACGACGGTTAATGTTGATGTTCCGGCACATACGGATGCGGAGGTCGTAAATGACGAAAAAAAGGCGTAATTACGACAATGACTTCCCAAGTGTTACGCAGGTGCTTGACTGCCTTCGCAAACCGGGACTTGAACAATGGTACAAGATTAACACTCCACAGTTCATTCAAGAGGCAATGGTCAGGGGCCGAACAATAGGAACGGCTACCCACGCCGCGATTGAGTCTTATATAAATACCGGGTTGCTGACCGTTGACACGGAATATCCCGATGAAGTGACGACGGCACTTAATAGTTTTGCCATGTTCCGCAGAGAACATCCTGAAATTAAACTTCATTCCTCTGAACAAAAAATGACTTCGTTTAAGTACGGCTTTAACGGCACGATGGATATTATTGGAGAAATTGGGATTGAGTGTCTTTGTGGGGATTGGAAAACAACTGCGGCGAAGCTGAACGATAAGCCAGAAATATACGATGAGGCAAAAACACAAGTGGCAGCCTATCTTCATCTATATAACGAAGTCAACACAGACCTTGTTATCAAGCCTGAACGAGCGTTCATTGTATCGCTGGCAAAAGATAAGGTTGCATATTCGTATGAAATTATTGAGAAAGAAGAACTGGTAAGCCGCTTTGAAGAAATATTCCTTTCTGCGCTAAAAATTAAAAACTACCAAATAGGAGCCAAATATGCAAAGTTCTGGAACAAGTCTTGAAGTTATTGTTAGGGAGAGTGGTCTTGAGAAAACAAAGGCAGACATAATTCTGTCCAAGTTTCAGAACTACTTTGAGCTTGCCGCAGATTGGGAGCGAAAGGCAAAGACCATAGTTGTCACCAATGAGAAACAGGTTGACGACATGAAGATGGCTCGGACTGGACGACTTTTGCTTCGTGAAAAGCGTATATCTATTGAAACCGCAAGAAAGGAGCTAAAAGAACAAGCCTTACGAGAAGGCAAGGCTATTGATGGAATAGCCAATGTCCTAAAGGCGTTGATTGTTCCTATCGAGGAATACTTGGAAAAGCAAGAAAAGTTCGTCGAGTTTAAGAAAGCCGCAGAAGAAGAACGGATCAGAATTGAAGTTGAGAAGAAGATGCAAGAAGATGAACTTAAGCGCATTGCAGAAGCCGCCGCTGAACAGGAGCGTATTAGGGTTGAGAACGAAAAATTAAAGAAAGAAGCGATTGAAAAAGAGAAGGCGTTATTGGCGGAAAGAAAAGAACAGGAAAAGAGATTGGAAGCCGAACGCGCCAAGGCGGAGGCGGAGAAGAAAGAGATTGAGGAGAAGGCGAGACTTGAGCGCGAGAAGGCTGAATTAGCGAGGAAACAGGCTGAAGCACAGGCGGCAAAGGAACGTGAAGCCGAACGCGCCAAGGCGGAGGCGGAGCGCAGAGAGAAAGAACGCCTTGCTGAAATTCTCAAAAATACAATTGAATGCCCGAACTGTCATCACAAATTTCAATTAACCAAAAACTAAAAAGGAGCTACAAATGAGTTCTTGGGACAACGAAACACCACCGAAAGACACAAGGCTTTTGCCGGAAGGCGTGAGAGGGTTTGAGATCGTTACTGGAGATGATAACCCCAGCAAGGCTGGAAACCCGATGTTTACTCTCCAGTTGAAAGACGAAGAAACCGGAATTGTGGTAAAGGTCTATCTTATCAGGACGCCTGGAAAGCGTTGGTATCTAAAACAAGTTTTAGAATCTCTTGGTCTTACCAAGCAAGATGACGATAACTATAATTACTTGCCTGAGCTTATCGGCAAGAAGATTATGGGAGAGGTGGCACACGAACAGAATGAATGGATAAATAGAAACGGCGAGCCAATCACCACAACACAGCACAGGATTAATTCATTTTCGGAATACACGATAAATCCTGATGGTGTGACTAAGGCAGAAGATGTGGCGTGGGAACAATAATCTAATCTCTCTGCGGTGTGGCGTTCTGGCGAAAACGCCGCGTAAACCAGCGTTGGGTGTGAAATAGCACTAATGGGTGTGAAATAGCACTAATGGCTCTGGAATAGGCGAAACTCAAGTAAGCAGAGTTCAAATCCTGCCACCGCAGGGACTTTAAAATGACATATGCCCAAACTAGAATCCGAAGTCATTAAAGACGTAAGAAACACCCTTTCTTTCTTAGAAGTCGCCGGAGATGTTTTGTGGTACTCCCGGCTAAACTCGGGTATGGTTCGTGACCAATATGGGGCCTATATTCATCTTTGTAAAAAAGGAACATTCGACTACATCTGTATCTTTAAGAATAAAAAAGGAACCCTGACCGCCCTATTCATCGAGTGCAAGCGTGAAGGCGTAAAGGTGTTAAGGGATAGTCAGAAAGAATTTTTAGAGCAATATGACGGCTGTCATCCTGACATTATATTTTTACTGGCTGATAGCGACCAGATCGTTAAGGATAAAATTAAAGAGATGTGCTTTGACCGTCTAGCCTCAATAAATTTATGCTGATAGTCAAAAACGGACGTAAGCCACCGAGGATAAAGAAGAAGGATAAGTACAAGATGTTGTGGGGTCTAGCACCGAAGAAAGATAAACAGGGGTGTCTCCATGAAAGGTGAGGGGAAGATGAAAATAACAAACGAATGGTTAAAGGAACACTCGGCTTGTGTTGAAGGTTTCCAATGGAGCCAGACACAGGAAAACCGCGAGCTAGAGCCGTTTATCAAGGCTTTAGTTGACGCGGATCACTGGTCTTGGGCGAACTGGGTCGTTGTGCGAGTAATGACGTATGACCAATATGTGTCATACGCTGTTTATGCCGCAGAACAAGTTATCGAAATTTATGAAAAGAAATATCCGATGGATAAAAGACCACGCAATGCGATTGACGCGGCTAAAAAGTGTATCGGATTAAAAGGGGCCGCACGGGCCGCCGCAGACGCCGCCGCACGGGCCGCAGACGCCGCCGCAGACGTCGCCGCATGGGC
>Ga0209777_10001047_pt1 | contig 42125 bp, 39 predicted proteins | sample FrelakmetHBP12HB_FD_187147 | JGI IMG/M metagenome (GOLD analysis project Ga0209777, IMG submission 187147) | Freshwater lake sediment microbial communities from the University of Notre Dame, USA, for methane emissions studies -HBP12 HB (SPAdes)... | ecosystem: Environmental > Aquatic >...
CCGCCTCGCCCGGCACCACGCGCGACCTGGTCACGGAGACGGTTGCGCTAGGCGGCATTCCGGTGCGCCTGGTGGATACCGCCGGCATCCGCCACGCGCTCGACGAGGCCGAGAGCATCGGCATTCGCAAATCAATGGAGGCCCTCGCCGACGCCGACCTGGTGCTGGTCGTGCTGGATGCCTCCACGCCGCGCGACGCCCGTGACGACGAACTTATCGCTGACGTCGCTGGCCGCGCCGCCATCATCGTACAGAACAAATGCGACCTTGCACGAGCTCAGGGTTGTCATTCTGAGGCGGAGCGAAGTGGAGCCGGAGAACCTGCCCTGAGCGGAGCGAAGGAATCTGCTGTTGCAGAATCGGAAGAGGCCGGGCCACCGGTCGTCCGCACCTCGGCCCTCACCGGCGCGGGCATCGCCGAACTGCGCGAGAGCATCCTATGGCACATCGCCGGCGAGCTGGGCGCATCAACCGAAGCTGGGTTCCTCACTAACCTGCGCCAGGAGGAGGCGGTTGCGCGCTCCATCGCCGCACTCGATAACGCCGCCGCCGCGGCGCGCAACGGCATCCCCCACGAGATGCTGCTGCTCGACCTCTACGGTGCCCTGCGCGCGCTCGACGAACTCACCGGCGCCACCACCGCCGACGACATCCTCAATCTCATCTTCAGCAGCTTCTGCATCGGAAAGTAGGGGCAAGGTTGGGCCCACCGCCGGAGCGATGAGCCTGCGAATCCCGAGCTTCAGGTCTGCCTGTTACCGCGCCGCTCTGCGCGCGCGCCCCGTCGGCGCCACCTTCTTCTCCTGGTTCGGGCGCTTTGCCTCGAAGCCGCGCATCACCACGTAGGCCAGGAGTGCAATGAGGAAGAAGAGCAGCAGCATCCAGGCCACGCCCTGCAGCGAGCCGATGATGGTCTTATAGATTTCGACCACCCAGCGCTCGGAGGTCAGGACCAGGAGCTTGCCGTCCTTGTCGGGGGTGATGTAGCGCTCAAGGTCCCACAGGCGCACTCCGCCGGAGACGCCGACGACGAGAATGGCAAAGGTGAGATAGCACTTCCAGACCGGGGCGAGCTCGTCGGAGACCAGCCGCGCGAGCAGCTTCCGGATCGGCGCCGAGAACAGCAGCGCCAGCAGCGCGGAGACTACGAGAGCCACAAGAAAGGTGATTGCCAGCAACTTTACGAACATACTGTCTCTCCCTTCAGTGAAGAGTTATGTGACGACAATTCGTTGTATCCCTGGGATCGAAACCATTGTACGCGCGGTGCGCAAGCGGATTGTCGGTTGCCGAACGACGGGGCCTCTACCACTTCACCGGCGGCACCCACTCGCTGGGCTTCTCCTCGGTGACCTTCACCTGGAGCGTGCCTCCGAATTCGGAGAGTCCTTCCTTTGCGACGTCCACGGTGACGGTGCGCTTGGCGCCGCTCTCGAAGGGATCGAGCAGGGTGAATGCACGGAAGCTGAACTGCTTCTGCTGGCCGCTGGCCACCGTCTCATCCCACAGCGCTCCCGCCAGCAGGTAGGCGTGGCCGCGCCAGTAGACGACGTAAGCCTGTCCGTTGAGCAACGGCAGAAGGAACGCTTCCGGCGAAGTTGGAAGCGAGGTCGTGACCTGCGCCTCCACCCGCACCCGGCGGCCGTCGTCGAGCACGTAGTCGTCTTCGAGCTCGTGCTTCACCTGTCCAAGCTCCGGAGGCGAGTCAAGGCACTTGCCGGAGAAGATGCGGTCGGCCAGCGCCTCCTGCGAGATGGGCACGTTCTGCTGGCGCAGCATGGCTTCCAGGTCGGCGGCAAGCGCGTAGCTTTCGCAGCGCTGCGCCGCGCGGACATCGGGCACATTCCTGACCTTCGCAGACTGATTGGGGAGGAGGTATCCGCTCGGCTTCTGCGCAAATGCGGTCGTGGTTAGCAGCACCAGCGCCGCTGCCGCGAGGAACAATGTCGCCAGAACGCCCGCTGCCTTCATCGCGACAGGTTCTCCAGCGCGCAACGGAAGAGTTTCTCGAAGGCGCTTTCGTCGGGCATATGCGCCCGCGCTTTCGCCAGGGCGCGCTCGCTTGCAGCCCGCTGGTAGCCAAGGTTCAGGAGGGCGGAGAGCACATCTTCCTCGAGCGGGGAAGCCTGCGGCGCCGGCTGTGCCTCCACGCCGAAGCTGTCGAGCTTGTCATGCAGCTCCAGCACCAGGCGCTCGGCGGTCTTCTGCCCCACCTTTGGGATCTTCACCAGCGCCTGCACGTCGCGCCCGCGCAGCGCCGCCACCAGTTCGGGTACGGTCTTGAAGCTGAGCAGGTTGCGCGCCATCCCGGGCCCCACGCCGCTGATGCTGAGCAGGCGCTCGAAGAGCTGCTTCTCCTCCGGCCGCAGGAACCCGTACAGCGCAAGCTGGTCCTCGCGCACGTGGGTATAGACATGCAGCGCCACCTGCTCGCCGGGACGCGGCAGCGCATGAAAGGTATGAGAGGAGATGGTGAGGCAGTAGCCCACGCCGGCGCACTCCACCACCGCCTGGTTGTCAGACTTCGCGATCAGCTGTCCGCGCAGATGGGCGATCACACCGGCATTGTAACCTTGCGGTACAATCGGCGCACATGAAACACGCGCTTGTCCCGCTGCTCGTTTTGCTGAACCTGCTGCCGGCGGCCGCGCAACAGCATGCGCAGCGCCCGGAGCCGGGCGCGAAGCTGCTGGCCGTGGAGGTCACGGGCTCGCAGCACTATGACAAGAACGAGGTCCTGGCGGCCAGCGGGCTGAAGCTCGGCCAGGCGGCGACCAACGCCGACTTCCAGAACGCCGCCAACGCCCTGGTGGAGACCGGCGTCTTCACCTCCGTCAGCTACAAGTACCTGCCTCTGGGAAGCGGCTACCGCCTGGAGTTCACCGTGGAAGACGCCGACTTCCTCGCGGTGCACTTCGAGAACTTCGTCTGGTTCACCGACCAGCAGCTCAAGGACGAGCTCAAGCAGCGGGTGCCGCTCTTCAAGGGCGAGGTTTGCGCCACTGGCCCTATGCTCGCCGGTGTGGTGGATGCGCTCAACGGCGTGCTCTCCGCCCACGGCGTACCCGGGCGCACCTACTACCGCATGCACAGCCGCGTCCCCGGAGCGCCGGTGGACAGCGTGCTCTATCTGGTGAGCGACGTCCCCATGGCGGTGGTGGAGACCCATTTCACCGGCGTGCACGCGCTCACTGCCGCCGAGCTCGACAAGATTTCCGAGCGCGTGCTCAACCAGAACTATGAGTCAACCCTGAGTTATGAGATGGTGGCGGACGGGCTGCTGCAGCTCTACCAGCAGCGGGGGTACATCCGCGCGGGGGTAGATCCTCCGCAGCGCAAGCTCCTCGGAGAGAATCTCAAACTCCCGGAGATCTCGCTGACGTATCCGGTGACGGAGGGCGCGCAGTACAAGATCGCATCCATCCAGTGGTCAGGCAACAACGCCATACCCACCAGCGTGCTGGCGCCGTTCATCAAGCTGCAGCCGGGCGCGGTCGCCAACGCCATCGAGCTGGAGAACGAGATCAAAGAGGCGAACAAGGCTTTCGGCGCCCGCGGCTACCTTGAAGCCACGGTTGAATCCAGGACGGTCGCCGACGATGCCACGCAGACTGTGGCCTACACGCTACACGTGAAGGAAGGCCCGCAGTTCCACATGGGCACCGTCACCTTCCAGGGGCTCGACAAGGAGACTGAATCCAAGCTGCGTCCGCTCTGGAAGCTCAAGCTGGGCGATGTGTACGATGACACCTATGCGGCTGCGTTTCTGAAGGCGAGCGGCGTGGTGCGCACCGGACAGCTCGTCAAGATCCACCGCAACACGGCTCCCGGTAACGTCGTGCACCTGGTCATCGAGTTCTAGGAGCTTCGCGAAGAGCTTCGACTCACGTTTGTCTTCATTGCTGCTGGTCGTGCTTTGGTCGTCCTGCGTAGCGCCGCGGTGAACCTGCCTCCGATGGCAAGGGCCGGGAACTGTTCCCGGCCCTTTGCATTCTTGCAGGATGGGTCACTTCTTGCGCGCGTAGTGGAAGGTGGTCGGCGGAATGCTCTTGCCCGGCTCAGTGTAGGTCCAGGTCTCGTCGTGGTGGTCGGCGTCCACGAATGTGATGACCAGGTGCGCCATGTGTCCGGCGCCGGGTGCGATGTTGGTTCCGTCCATGAAGTCAAAGGCGAGCTGGTTGGGCGCGGGCGCGGCGGTCAGCTTGAGCCGCGGCTGGTTGTGCGCCGAGCAGTAGTGCGTGGCCAGCAGGTTCTGCCCGTCGGGATGGAACATGGTGACCATCTCGTACGGCCCGCCCTTATCGATTACGTGCATGATGGCCGAGTTGTCGCCGGTCATGCGCACTTCCACCGTGGTAGGTGCGGGCTTCCCCTCCATCTCAACGGTTCCCTCCCACAGGCCGACGAGCGAAGACAGCTTCTGCCACTCGGCGGAGTGCGGCGCATCGGCCGGCTTCACGTCCTCGTGCTGCTTCATCTGGGCGGGCGCCTGGGTCTGCGCTGCGGCGACGGCGAAGGTCAGCAGCAGGGACAGTGCAAACAGAAAAGCGTTCTTCATCTCATCCTCCGGTGGGCGATTGTGAACTTGGGGAGTTCAGATTGTCAAACGCGAGCAACAGTTGAGCGCGGGCAATAGGAAGCGCCACGGAGCCTCCGTGCCGCTGATTGATTCTAGGTCGGCTTCGAGCGCGTCAACTGGCCCTGCGAGCAATTCGCTGGTGAGCCCGGCTGTTGGCTTGCGAAGAGGCGGCCCCTACGAGCTTCTTTGTATCTTTTAGCGCCTGGTTGTATTCATAAACCCAACAGAGCATCCTCTTTCCGTTGTCCACGGTGACAATCCTTCGCGTGCGCTTGAACAAGCTGCCGGGAATGTTGGAGGGATCGTAGCCCTCGTACCTGTCCAGCGTGGAGAAGAAATGTGGGTCGTCGGCGGGGACTTGGAAGATAGTACCTTTGACCGTTGACTTGGCCAGCGGACGAGGCATCCACACCGCGCCGGGATATTCGCCCAGGTCATAGACCTTGCCTCGAAGATGGCCACGAGCAACTTTGCGCATGCGGCTTACCGAGGCTGCCACCTCAGGCGGCGCCTTTCTTGGATGGAGAGTTCCGTAAACAAAGAGGTGCTTGGTCATTTCGACTCCGCCAATAACCTTCTGAGGTGCTGAAAACCGCGGGACGGAGTGTTGATGTACTGGAGGAGACTTGGATGTTTCTTGAGACAATCTAGGTAATCCTCAAACAAATCCCAAACCGCTGCTTTCCCAACTTGCTTCTTCTCTTGAAGGACGGCAATCAACTCGAAAAAGTTGAGGTAATCGGTGAGTTCCGAATTCTCGGACCTGACTAATCTATCCACCTTCTTCGATGGCGGGTCGCAGTCGATGATTTCCCTGACTTTCTTGTAGGTAGACGCCTCGAAAAACTTCTCATGCAATTGAGCCGCCCACTTCATCTGCTCCAGCCGGACTGACCTACGATACTGGCATACGCCGGCGACTAGCGCGCAAATCCCAACCAGGTACCAGAAAATCTGGGCCAAGTCCTTCGCCACAGAGAGTGAGACAATCATGGTCGGCATTTTCGCTCAAGAACTCCCTTCCGGCAAATTGAAAAGTGGGCAGCGTTTGCCCTTACTGCAGCAGGCTCGGCGTCTCGCCGTTGCCGTTTTCTGCCTCCTCGGGGATGACCACGGCCGCCGCCACCTTGTCGCCGCCCTCCATGGTCAGCAGGCGGACGCCTTGGGTGGCGCGCCCGGCCTCGCGGATGGAGTCCGTCCCCATGCGGATGATCTTGCCGTACTGCGAGATCAGCATCGCCTCCGACTGTTCGCTCACCAGCAGGATGCCCACGACCTTGCCGTTGCGCTCCGTGGTCTTCACGTTGATGACGCCCTTGCCGCCGCGTCCGATGAGCCGGTACTCCTCCACCGGCGTGCGCTTGCCGTAGCCGTTCTCGGTCACGGTGAGGATGAGATTGGGCATCGGCCTTCCTTCCGCTTCGGCCTTTGTGCCCTTCTTCGTCTTGCGTTTGGATGGACCTTCACGCGGCGTGACTGCCATGCCCACGATGTAGTCCTTGGGCGCGAGGTTCATGCCGCGCACGCCGTACGCCGGGCGCCCCATCGGCCGCGCCTCCTGCTCGTCGAAGCGCACCGCCATGCCGTTGTGCGAAGCCAGGAAGATGATCTGCTGACCGTCGGTGCAGTGCGCCGCCACCAGCTCGTCATTCTTCTCGATGCCGATGGCGATGATGCCGCGCGACATCACGTTGCTGAAGTCCTTGAGCGCCGTCTTCTTTACCGTGCCGTGGCGGGTGACGAAGAAGACGTACTTGTCTTCCTCCTCCAGGTCACGCACCGGCAGCACGGCGCGCACCGCCTCACCCGGTTGCAGGCTCACCAGCGTGCTGATGTGCTTGCCCTTGCCGGCGGCGCCGACGTCCGGCACCTCGTACACCTTCAGCCAGTACACCCGCCCAGCGCTGGTGAAGACCAGGATGTAGGCGTGGGTGGAGGCGATGAACAACTGTTCGAGGAAATCCTCTTCGCGCGTGCTCATGCCCTTGCGGCCCTGTCCGCCGCGCCGCTGCTGGCGGTAGGTGGTGATGGGCGTGCGCTTGACGTAGCCGGTGTGGGTCACGGTGACGGCTACCGGCTCGTCCACGATGAGGTCTTCGAGCAGGATCTCCTTGGCCTCGTCCTGGATGACGGTGCGCCGCTCGTCGCCGTACTCCTTCTTCACCTGCTCGAGCTCTTTCACTATGACCGCGCGCAATTTCTTCTCGGAGTCGAGGATGGACTGGTACTCGGCGATGCTGGCGCGGACTTCGCCCAGCTCTTTCAGGATCTCGTCAATCGAAAGCCGCGTCAGCCGGTGCAGTTGCAGTTCAAGGATGGCGTCGGCCTGGCGGGCGGTAAACGGCTTTTCCGGATTGACCGCCGGCGCCTTGCCGGTGACGCTGATTGCGATCTTTTTGCCGCCGAAGTAGGCAACCAGGTTGTCGCGCGCCTCAGTACGGTTCTGGCTGCCGCGGATGATGGCGATGACCTGGTCCACCCGGTCGAGCGCCTTCTGGTAGCCCTCCAGGATGTGCTCGCGGTCTTTTGCCTTCTGCAACAGGTAGGCGGTCCGGCGGCGAACCACGTCAATGCGGTGGTCAATGAAGAACGTCAGCGCCTGGACAAGCCCCATCTCCTTGGGCTGGCCATTGGCCACCGCCAGGAAGATCATGCTGAAGCTCTCCTGCATCGAGGTGTGCTTGAAGAGCTGGTTGAGCACGATCTCCGCCTGCGCGCCGCGCTTAAGCTCCACCACAATGCGCATGCCGTCGCGGTCGCTCTCGTCGCGAATGTCGCTGATGTCATCCACCGTCTTCGAGTTCACCAGCTCGGCGATGCGCTCGATCAGCTTCGCCTTGTTCACCTGGTAGGGGATCTCCGTGATGATGATGGCGTCGCGCTCCTTGTTCAGGTGCTCGATGGCCGCCTTGGCGCGCATCACGAAGCGTCCGCGTCCGGTCTTGTAGGCGTCGAAGATTCCCTGTTTGCCGTGGATGAACCCGCCGGTGGGGAAGTCAGGTCCCTGTACGAACTTCATCAGTTCGGCGAGCTGCGCCTTGGGATTGTTCACCAGGGTGATGCAGGCGTCCACGATCTCCGTCAGGTTGTGTGGCGGAATGTTGGTCGCCATGCCGACCGCGATGCCGTTCGAGCCGTTGACCAGCAGATTGGGGACCCTTGTCGGCAGCGGGTTGGGCTCGAAGGTGGTGTCGTCGAAGTTGGCGGTGAAGTCAACCGTGTTCTTGTCGATGTCGGCGAGCAGTTCTTCGCTGAGCGCGGTCATGCGGGCTTCGGTGTAGCGGTAGGCCGCGGGCGGATCGCCGTCAATGGAGCCGAAGTTCCCCTGGCCGTCAATCAGCGGGTAGCGCAGCGAGAAATCCTGCGCCATGCGCACCAGGGCGTCGTAGACGGCGGTGTCGCCGTGTGGGTGGTACTTGCCGAGCACCTCGCCGACCACCTTGGCGCACTTCACGTGCTTGCGGTTGTGCAGCAGGCCCATGTCGTGCATCGCGTAAAGGATGCGGCGATGCACCGGCTTCAATCCGTCGCGCACGTCGGGCAGCGCGCGGCCGATGATGACCGACATCGAGTAGTCGAGATACGAGCGCCGCATCTCGTCTTCAATGTTGACCGGAAGAATGCTCTGTCCGCCGCCGTTGCTCGGGGTAAGGGGAAGCTGCTTGTTCGTCTCGTCTGCCATTGAATCTCACTTGCCGGGCAGCTTGCGCGGTCACGCAACGCCGGCCCTTCCGGGGCGGGCTAAAAGCTACGGCAGCGGGCGGGGGAAGACCACCACCCAGCGCATCTATCTAGTTGCAAATACTATGATTTAGCCAGCCCTGAACCACCCGCAATTATAGCACGAAGCGGGTCTCGGAGGTTTGCCTGAGGCGGGGTGAACACAGCTTGAAAACAGCCTCTTTCAGCGCCACTCGGGACGGAATTCCACGCCCCGCTCGACGTTTGCCGCCACGGTCGCCGGCAGATTGAGCGAATCTAGGGGAATCTTCTGTGTCGCTGTGCCGAAGACGTAGAGCGCGTTGTTCATCACGGCGTAGTTGCCTATCTGCTGCCGGTGGCCGTCACGATAGACAAGCACCGTCTGCGTCTGCGGTTGACCCACAGGGGGGTGCACGCTCGACGTCGACGGGCTCGGATGGTACTGGTACTCCTGCGGGTACGGATTGTCGCCTGACTTGGGCGGGTAGTTCGGATCGGCCTGGTAGGAAGGCGGCGGATCGTCTACCTGATTGGGGTCGTAATACTGGGCATTGGGGTCGTAGTAGTTCTGGTCCGGTTCGTAAGAGTAGGAATAGTCCGGGTAGTAGTCATAGTCGGAGTAGGGGTAAGAGTAATAATCCCAGTAGGGCCATCCCCAGCCCCAATTCGAGCCCCAGTAGGGATATGACCAGCCCCAGCCTCCCCAACCGTGGCGACGATATCCGTAGCCGCCCCAACCGCGCATTCCTCTCCAGTCGCGTCCCACAAAGCCGTGGCCTCGGCTGAAACCCTGGCTACTGAGGGCACGTCCGCCTCGGAATCCACCACCGCTGAAAGCGTGTCCACTGCCGCTGAAGCTGCGGCCGGAGAATCCGCCACCGCTGAATGCATGGCCCCCGCTGAAACTGTGGCCGCCACTCGGGGCGTGCCCGCCACCATGGGATCCGCCACCACCGTGGAAGCCACCGCCACCGCTATGACTACCTTGCTGTGCATTCGCAGGGATGGAGAAGAAGAGCAGAAGGACGAGGGAGAGCGACAGGAGGGAAAGGCGTCGCATGGCAGTTCACCTCATAACCCGTTAGACGCAGAATGTTGGCAAAAGCTGCCGCGAATTGCAAGGGGCGTGACCGGGAAAAAGGCGGTCAGCGCGGGCCGGAGTAGAGCCGCATCAGTCCGGCGATGGAATAGACCGCCTGCCCCACCACCAGCGCGAAGAGCAGCGCCAAGGGAATCTCGCGGAGGCGGGTCTCAAGCAGATCGGCGAAGACGCCTGCGGTGAAGACGATGAGGAATGGCAGAGCGTAGAAGAAGAAGGCGGGTCCCGTGGCTTGGGGCAGGAGTGCAGCGATGACCAGCAAAACAGCGAGCACGATCAGAGGCGCGTTGTTCCCGAAGAAGCGCGTGCGCCGCCACACCAGCCATGTTACGAGTGCAACCGTGAAACCCACTGCCGCTGACGGCGCGCCGTCAAGCAGGAAACGTCCGAGAAGTGCAAAGAACTGTGCTGTCGGATGAACCGAGTATCGGACAATGATCTGAGCTGACGCCGACAGAGAATGCATCAACGCGCTTGTACGCCCGAGGACGCTGACGTCAAGCAGGATGGCCGCGATGACGCAGGCCGCGAAGATGATGATGCTCGCCGCCAGGCGGCGGTGCGGCACCGCCCAGAACATGAAGAGCAGCGCCGGAATGAGCATGACCGCCAGCAGCCACTGCGCGCCTGCGGCCAGCGCGATGGAGGCTCCCAGGAGAAGTATGCGCCTCCAGTTCCAGAGGATCACATCGCGCGGAGCGTAGAGCGTGTGGGCCGTGGCGATGGCGGTGAAGATGAGTCCGAAGGTTCCCCATGCGCCAAGCAGCTCCGGTCCCGCAAGGGAACTGCGTGCCACCATTCCGGGGCTGAAAGCAAACAGCGCGATGGCGGCATAGCCCGCCGCATTGCCGCACAGGCGTCGTGAGACATACCAGAGCGACGCGCCCAGCAGCAGCCCGGCAAAGAGAAACGGCGCGCGGATGAGCCAGCGCCGCCGGTCGAGGTAGAAAGGATCCGCCGGCTCGCTGCGCACCATCATCTCCGGGATGAGTCCGGTGACGGAGAGCATTGCCACCAGGTGCGAGCGCGACTGCTCGTCAAATTTGGCGGCCATCGGCGGTACGCGCTTCAGCTCCGCCAGACCGTCCATCACATACAGGCCCTCCACCTGGGTCAGCGGCACGTGGGCCACGAACCAGGCGCACTGCGCGAAGAAGAAGAGGAGAAACACCACTGCGATGACCTGGGGGATGCCGAAGCGCTCTCGGGTGAAGAACCTTGCCATGCGGGAGATGGTCTCTCGGGATTGTTGTATCACACGCGTGCCCTGCCGCCTGCGACCGATTGTTGCAAGCCCGGGAAGGGCGTGCGCTATGCTGGAGCGGTGCAAGCCGATGAAGTCAGCGAACTGTTGCGTCCGTACCTCGGCAGCGAGGAATTGGACGAACCGCTCCTTCGTGATATATTGACATATATAGATTTATTACAGCGTTGGAATGCCCGCACCAACCTGACAGCGGTCCGCGATCCTCGCCGCATCGTCACCCGGCACTTCGGCGAGTCGTTCTTCCTGGCGCGGCACCTTCTGACCCGCGACTCCGCGGAAGAGGTGATTGATGTCGGCTCCGGTCCCGGCTTTCCCGGCATCCCGCTGAAGCTCTACGCGCGCGGAATCCGCCTCTCGCTGATTGAGTCGCAAGGCAAGAAGGCGATATTTCTGCGGGAGGTCGTGCGTGCGCTGGGCCTGGCTGCGGTCGAGGTCCTCAACGTCCGCTCCGAGAGCTGTACCGCGAAGGCTCGCCTGGTAACGCTGCGCGCGGTGGAGAAGATCGAGAAGGCGCTTCCGGCGGCGCGAGACCTGGTGGCCGAGGGCGGGCGCCTGGCGCTGTTGACCAGCAGGCAGCGCTTCGCGGCAGCGAAGGAAGCTCTTGGCGTGCAGTGGGAGGTTCTTGATGTCCCAACCGCACCGGATTCAGCAGCGGAGCACGGCGAAGGCGGTGGCGTTCTCGCAATCTATCGTTGCGGGTAAGAGAGGCGCGTCAAACCCGTCCGCAACTCGTTTAGTTCCACGTGGAACATGACGAGCTGGCCGTCTGTTCCCTCCCGCGCCGTCAACCCCGAGAGGACGGGCGGGCCGGAGGCTGTTCCACGTGGAACACCCTAAGACCTCAGGGCGTAGCCACGGGGCTTTCCTCAGAATCCACAGACTTACACACAAGTCGCGCTTGCCCCGAAGCGTGCCGTCCAGTACTTTGGAAAACGGAATCGGCAGGATGTACCACCGACAACCGGTCGGCGGCTGTCGCGGAGAGGACCATGAGCCGAGTCATAGCAGTCGCCAACCAGAAGGGCGGAGTGGGCAAGACCACCACCGCCATCAATCTCGCTGCCAGCTTTGCCGCCGCTGAAGTCCCGACGCTGCTAGTTGACTGCGACGCACAATCAAACAGTTCGAGCGGCGTCGGCTTTCCCAAAGACCCCTCGCGCGCGGGAACCTATGAACTCATGATGGGCGACGCCGAGCTGGACGCCGTTCTGCTGCCCACGCAACTCGACAATCTCTGGATCATTCCGGCGAGCAGGAATCTGATCGGCGCAAACGTCGAGCTCATCAACGCCGACGATCGCGAGTTCCGCCTGCGCAATGCGCTCAAGCCCGTGCTGGACAGATTCGAATACATCGTTCTCGACTGTCCGCCGGCGCTCGACTTCCTGACCTTGAACGCGCTCGTTGCCGCCAACACCGTACTCGTCCCGATGCAGGCGGAATACTTCGCTCTGGAAGGCGTCAGCGAGCTGCTGGACACGATCGAACGCGTGCGGCAGTCGCTCAATCCGACACTCACCGTCGAGGGCGTCGTCATCACCATGTACGACGACCGCACCAACCTGGCGCAAGGCGTCACCGATGACCTGACGAAGTTCTTCGGCGAGTTGCTGTTTGAGACCACGATTCCGCGCAACATCCGGCTGGCGGAGGCCCCCAGCCACGGCAAACCCGTGCTCACCTACGACCCACGCTCGCGCGGCGCCGAGTGCTACATCAAGCTGGCGAAGGAGATCATGGATCGCCAGAGCGTGCGCGCGTCCGCGGCGGTGAAGCTCGCGCGCAACATTCACGCCGCATCGGCCGGCGAGGGAAGCAAATCATGAATCAACACGACAAGAAGAAAGTGCTCGGCAGGGGACTGGACTCGCTGCTTCCCGCGGCGCGCGGCACGGCAGTGGCAGTGCAGCCGGGAGAATCCATCCGCGACATTCAAGTCGGGCTCGTTGACCGCAATCCCTACCAGACGCGGAAGCGCTTCGACGAAGATGCGATGAAGGAGTTAGCCGCGTCCATCAAAGTTTCCGGCGTGGTGCAGCCCGTGCTCGTCCGTGCGGTGGCTGCAGGCCGCTTTCAGCTCGTGGCAGGCGAGCGCCGGTGGCTTGCCTCGCAGATGGCCGGCAAGCGCACGGTGCCGGCGGTCGTGCGCCAGCTTTCCAACGAGCAGTCCATGGAGATCGCCATCGTCGAGAATCTGCAGCGCGAGGATCTCAACGCGATGGAGCAGGCTCACGCGTACGAACGATTGTCGCGAGAGTTCGGCATGACCCAGGAGCAGATGGCGCAGCGCACCGGCAAGGACCGTTCGTCAGTTTCTAACTTCCTCCGCCTGCTCAAGCTCCCCGAGGATATCCAGGCGCTCGTCGAGAACGGCAAGCTCAGCTTCGGTCATGCGAAGGCGCTGATGAGCCTCGACTCTCCGAATGCGTCGGTGAAGCTGGCGAAGCGAAGCGTCGCCATGAACATGTCAGTCCGCCAGCTCGAGGGCGCCGTACACGGCCTCATGCATCCAGAGGAGAAGACGAAGAAGCCGGAACGCAAGGTTGACCCGAATGTGCGCGAGGCGGAGCGGGCGATCTCGCAGTCACTGGGCCTGAAGGTGCGCATCGAGGACCGCAACGGCAGGGGACGCATGATCATCGAGTACGCGTCGCTTGAGGATTATGACCGCCTGGTGGTCGCCCTGGAGCATCTGCGGTAGCACCAATACATTTATAAATATCAATATAAAAATCGGCAGCCACCGGGGAGTAACACTTCTGGAGCGCCGCCCGCGGCCGCATCATCTATGGAACTTATGAGTCAAACTGCCTCACCCCGCCTGCATGAGGAGCCGAAGGCACAACGGCTGAGCCTGGGCGACTTTGAGCTGACCATCCTCAGCGACGGCCACTACTACCTGGACGGCGGCGCCATGTTCGGTGTGGTGCCCAAGCCGCTTTGGGAGAAACGACTGCCCGCCGACGAGCAGAACCGCGTCGAGCTCGGGCTGAATACGCTGGTCATTCGCACCGGCGATAAGACCGTCCTGGTGGAAACCGGGATCGGCGCTAAGATGTCCGAGAAGTCCGCCACAATCTACGACAACCAGATGCTCCTCATGCGTCACCTGGAGGCGGCGAAGATCGCTCCCGATGAGGTGGACATCGTCATCAACACACATCTCCACTTCGACCATTGCGGCTGGAACACCCGGCGGCGCACCGACGGCACGATGGTTCCGACATTCCCGCGCGCGCGTTATTACTTCCAGCGGGCGCAGTTGGAGCACGCCCACCGCCAGCACGAGCGCGACCGCGTCAGCTACATGACGGACAACTACGACCCCATGGTGCGCAACGGCCAGGCGGTGCTCCTGGAGGGCGATGCACCCATCGTCCGCGGAGTGGAGGTCCGCGTCACCCCTGGCCATACGCCGGGGCACCAGTCCGTGATCGTGCGCTCCGGCGGCAAGACCACCTGCTATTTCGGCGACCTTCTGCCCACCACCGCGCACGTTCAGCCCACGTGGGTGATTGGCTACGACCTGTTGCCGCTGGAGTCCATCGAATCGCGCCACAGGCTCTATGAGGATGCCATTCCCGAACGCTGGCTCTGCATCTTCACGCACGACTACCGCACGCCCGCGGCGTACATCACGCGGTCAGACGGCAAGTATGGTGTGGAGAAGATTGGATAAGGAGTGAGACCGGCGGCAATGCAAAGAGCGCGCCGCGTTGGCGCGCTCCGTCATTTTCAACTCCCCGAAACTCTAGCGGCCTGTCTTCTGCTCCAGGCGCTGGGCGTAGGCGGTGAGCGCCTCCGCCTGCTGCGGGGTGACGCCGGTGAACTCCATGCCGTAGCGGAACCCGCGGCGGTTGCGAATGTTGGCGCGGAGCTTCAGCGCCTCGTTCTGTCCGGGGAGGGTGAACTCAAGCTCGAGTTGTTCCTCGTGCGGCTGTACGGGTGAATAGACCGAAACTCCACCCTGGCTGAACTCGTAGCTGCGCACAACCTCTGAGCGTTGCTCGCCCGCAACCGTATAAGACATCTTCACGCGAAAGTCCGCCTTAAACCGACGGAAGCGCCGAACAGGATCAAATGCAGCAGCCATGGCTCCCCCGAGCTGATTACCACTAAGAGTTATAGCAAAAACCACGGCGGCGCGAATCAGGTATTGGGCCTAACGGTCAGTCGAATTGCTAACCTGTAACAGTCCCGAAATCAGCCAACAACGCCGGTCTCGTGACCGAAGCGGCGGATCATGCGAGCCTGCGCCGGCGCAACGGAAACAAACTCCAACCCGTATCGGAAACCACTCCGGTTTCGTATCCATGCACCGGCGCGAAAGAATTCGGCGGTGATTGGAAATACGAATTCCACCGTGACTGCAGCATCCGGCTGGAGCGTTGCCGGAGAGATGACCGACATCCCACCCTCGGAGATGTCCGTGGTGTTCACCTGCACGCGCGCCGAAGGGTCTGAATCGGGAACAACCACGGCGCGACAGTCGAGAAGGTAGCGTGCGCTCTTGCGGGGGCGTGAGTACTGCGGCGCCGATGCGGTCATCTCAGTCTGCCCCTTTCCGTTGAGCACGCTGTCTGAGACAAATCATCCTTCCGGAGAGCCCGGTGCGCAAGCCCCTTCTGCTGACTGCCGTAACACCCTGCCGTTACCATCGGCACGCCCGCAGCCCTCAACTTCCGGTGCCCGCTGCCGAGCGGACGGCTTGCGTCTGCTCCGACGGAACGAGGAGCTGCTCGAAAAACTTCTCCACCACGGCAAGAATCTGCTGCGCTTCTTGTGCCTGGTAGATGGCTCTGCGCAGATGGCTGCCGTTGGCCACGCCGTGGGTGAACCAGGTGGCGAACTGCTTCATTTTGCCGGGGGCGTCGCGGTAGCCGCCGTCTATCAACATGGAGAAATATCGGCGGATCATGGCATAACGATCACTGTCCGTGGGCAGGGTGTAGTGCCCCTGCGCCGTGTACTCGGCAATCTGGCGGAAGATCCACGGATTCGACGCCGCGGCGCGGCCGATCATCACGGCATTGCAGCCGGTGTGCGCCACCATGGCGGCGGCATCCTCCGGCGTGCGCACATCGCCGTTGCCGATGACCGGGATGCCCACCAGCGATTTCAGCTCGGCGATCCAGCTCCACTCGGCCTGCCCCGCGTATCCCTGCTCCCGGGTGCGGGCGTGCATGGCCACGGCGTTCAGGCCGCAATCCTCCGCCAGGCGCGCCAGGTCGCGGAAAACCAGCTCATCGAGGTTCCATCCGGCGCGGAACTTGACAGTAAACGGAATCCGCACCGCCGCGCGCACGCCCTCGAAGATCCGCCGGATGAGCGGCAGATCGCGCAGCAGTCCGCTGCCGCCGTTGCACTTGGTGACCTTCTTTGCCGGGCAGCCCAGGTTCAGGTCAACCAGGTCGAAGCCGAGGTCTTCGATCATGCGCGCCGCCTCGGTGAGCGTTTCGGGCCTCGAGCCGAAGAGCTGCGCCGAAATGGGATGCTCGTCCGGGTAGAAGTGCAGGTAGCGCTTGGCCTTCTTGTCCCGGTGGCTCAACACGCCGTCAGCCGAGGTGAACTCGGTCATCAGCAGGCCGCAGCCGCCCATCTCGCGGATGAAGCGGCGGAAGACGGTATCGGTCACGCCCGCCATGGGCGCCAGCACGGTGGCCGGAGCGATGTGCACTCCGCCGACTTGGAAGCTGGCGGGGACGCGCGCTTCGGGCGGAGCGGTGAGCTCGACCGGCTTGTCGTAGAACTTGTGCACGACTCTATTCTAGCCGAGCTGTCACCTACGGCTGTGATAAAGCGAGTGCGGGAGAATTCACTTGGCGTCCAGCTGCGAGCCTGAGAGAATCTCGCACTAAGGAAGAACCATGAAGAGATTGCGCACCGTTTTGCGAGAGTCGCACGTGGCGGCGGTGACCATTGCGGTGCTGATGTTCTGGACGATAGTCGTCAGCATCAACGCGGTGTTCGGCCCGCTCGCGGGGATTGCCTCGTATCTGCTCAAAGCGATTCTCATCCTGGACATCCCGTCCTTCGACGTCGCATACCAACTCTACTTGATCAATTCGGGGTTATACCTGCTGAATTTGATCTCGCTGCTAGGGGCGGCGTGGGCATTCTCCCGATGGGTCTATGGCGTCGGCCCGGTTGGCGCTTTGAGACAGTATGGCAAGAGAATTCCGAGGAGGAAGCATGCTTAGGAAGTTGAAAGCGGCGCTTGTCGAAAGTTACGTAGGAGCGATTGGACTCGGCTGGGTCTTCGCGAATGCAATCTCGCACTTCATCGGCGCAGTCGCTGCACCCGTCACATTCTTGGTGACGCGGCGCGCAGTTCTCACTAAAGAAACCAATCTGCCCCCGTGGTGGACTATGCGGGACTTCCTTCCTGAGCTTTTCCGTGCGTCGCTGTACCTAGTTCTCGGCTATCTCCTCCTGCGCTGGCTGTACTATCCCCGGGCGCGCCGCCGCAGCTCCGGAAAAACCGCACAACGCTGAAACACCACCGCACCGGCGCCGCTATAATCGCTGGCATCATGACGGCGGTTGCGGACACCAAGAAGGGTCTCCTCTCCAAGTACGAGCCGGTCATCGGACTCGAAGTCCACGTACAGCTCCTGACCAAGACCAAGATATTCTGCGCCTGCTCGACGAGCTTTGGCGCGCCGCCCAACACCAACGTCTGCCCGGTCTGCCGGGGGCGCTGCCGGTGCTCAACCGCCAGGCGGTGGAGTACGCCGTGCTGGCGGCGCAGGCGCTCAACTGCCGGGTAAATCAGACTTCCGTCTTTGCCCGCAAGAACTACTTCTATCCAGACCTGCCCAAGGGCTACCAGATTTCGCAGTTCGACAAGCCGCTGGCAGAGTCCGGCTGGATCGAGGTTTCCTCCGAAGGTGGCAGGAGGAAGATCGGCATCACCCGTCTGCACCTCGAAGAAGACACCGGCAAGAGCCTGCACGAGGGATTCGCCGACGCCACCAAGACGCACGTGGACCTGAACCGCGCCGGCACGCCGCTGGCGGAGATCGTCAGCGAGCCCGACATCCGCACCCCCGACGAAGCCTACGAGTACCTGACGCGGCTGAAGGAGATCATGCTCTACACCGGCGTCAGCGACTGCAACATGGAAGAAGGCTCTCTGCGCTGCGATGCCAACGTGAGCCTGCGTCCGCGCGGACAGAAGGAGTTCGGCAGCAAGACGGAGATCAAGAACGTGAACTCCTTCCGCTTCGTCCGGCAGGCGCTGGAGTACGAGATCGAGCGCCAGGCCGAGCTGCTGGAGCGCGGCGAGAAGGTGGAACAAGAGACGCGTCTCTACAACCCAGGCGAAGGCCGCACCTACACCATGCGCAGCAAGGAGCGCGCCCACGACTACCGCTACTTGCCCGAGCCTGACCTGCCGCCGCTGGTGGTGGGTGAGCGATGGCAGGAGGAGATCCGCCGCAAGCTGCCGGAGCTGCCCGAGGCCAAGCGCGAGCGCCTGATGCGCGAGTACGGCCTGAGCGAGCTGGACGCCTACACGCTCAGCGTGACGCGCGAGCGCGCCGACCTCTTCGAAAGCGAGGCGAAGAAGGCGAAGAGCGCCAAACGGCTGGCGAACCTAGTCACCAGTGAGCTACTGGGCCGTCTGAAGGCCGAGGGACTGGACCTGGAAGATTCTCCGATATCAATGCGTGGCGTGCGCGAGGCCGCCGACCTGGCCGAGGCCGGCACCATCAGCAGCAAAATGCTCAAGGAGCTGTGGGACAATTGCTTCGAGAGCGGCGAGGACTTCCCCGCCGTCTACGAGCGAGAGAAGCCGCAGCAGATCAGCGACTCGGGCGAGCTCGAGCGCGTGATTGACGAGGTGCTGGCCGCCAATCCCAAACAGGCGGAGCAGTATCGCGGCGGCAAGACCACGCTGGCGACGTTCTTTGTCGGGCAGGTGATGAAGGCCACGAAGGGCAAGGCCAATCCCGCGCTGGTGAATGAGCTGCTGGCGAAGAAACTGGGGTAAAGCAGGGACCAGGGGCTAGGGACAAGAACGGCCGAACGACTTTCTCCACGGGTGAGCTGGCCATCATCTTCGTGGCTGGGCGCGGGCCGAGTTTGACCGTGCGCCTTATGTACAGAATTGGGATTCAAGTAACACTCTGAAGTCACCATCCCGGTGGCAAAGCTGCGTATGGGCTTGCAGGGGCGGTGTAGAGTTATAGGCGAATTCATCAACCACTGTGCCAGGCCAGACCATTATGCCGTCAATGCCGGAGATGACAGCGAAACCCTCGGTCGCTCGGAACAGCGGTCCTGAGCACCCTTTCCCGCGTTCCTACATGATCGTGCTGGTGTGCGCGATCGTTATCGGCATGGTTCTCACCGGGGTGGTGATCGAACGGGAGTACAGGGCAAGCATCAGCCATACCCAGGCACTGTTGACCCGCGCCTCCAATGAGACTGCAAACACCGTACAGGCCTGGCTGCATTCGGCCACCAGGCTGGCGAAGGTGATCGCCGGCTTTCCAGCAGTCAACCAGGCAGTCTTGAGCACAGATCCGAGAGACGCGGTTCACGCTAACGATATCGTGGATCGTTTTCGCGCGCCGTTTGGGTACGACGCGATTTATGCGGTTGATACGGCCGGCGTGACCAAGGTCCACACCGCCGATGCCCTTCCCCTGGCGGGTTGGCTGCGCGACGAGGCGGTGAAGAACTCCAGCTCACGAGTTCTTACCTGCTACGAATCCGGTGCCAGTCCTGGTTTCCCAGAGCTTGCGGTCCTGGTTCCCATCGCGGAATCAAGCCGGGGCGCCAGCCAGCCACCAATCGGAACCCTGATCATCCTGATCAACCGCAGCATGGTCGCGGCACACGCGGAACCCAATGGGGAAGATGTTCCGATTCACTCGTTGCTCTTTGGCCGCAACCCACAGGGCGAGATCGTGCGCTTCTCCCACCAGCAGCACCCGGCGCCGGGAAGTTCCTGGCGGGACACGGCAGCGGAAGCCGCCATGCGGGGCGAGATCAAATTCATGATGCGGCAGGCCGGCGACGGGACGATGCAATACATCCTGACGCGGCCGCTGCCGGAGTTCGGCTGGGGCATGGTCACGCGGCAGGCGCGCTCTGAAGTGCTGGCGCCGGTCCGCCACACGGCGCTGGTCGCCATGCTGAGTTTTCTCGTCGGCGCCGCCCTGCTGGTGACCTTCGCGATTGCGCTCTGGCGCCATCAACAGGTCTATGGCCTCCTGGAGGAAGTGCAGCGCAGGGCCGTCATCGAGGAGGAGCTGCGCCAGTCAGAGGAGCGCTTCACCAAGGCGTTTACCTCCTGCCCGGAGGGAATGAGTCTGTCTAGGGCGAGCGACGGACGCTTCATAGACGTGAATGAGAGCTTCGCAACCATCGGCGGCTACACCCGGGAAGAGGTCATCGGCCACACCTCGGCCGAGCTGGGCCTCTGGGCCGACCCGAAGGGCCGCGAGCGGCTCATGCAGGCCCTGCAGCGTGGCGAGGTGGTGCGCAACTGGCGCATCCAGGGGCGACTGAAGGGCGGCGGCCCGGTGGAGGTGGAGGTTTCCGCCGAGACCGTCCAGATCCAGGGCGAGCCGTGCCTGCTACTCATTCTGCGCGACATCACCCACCAATTGCTCCTTGAGGAGCAGCTGCGCCAGGCGCAGAAGATGGAGGCGATGGGACGGCTGGCGGGAGGCATCGCACACGACTTCAACAACATGCTGGCCGTCGTCTCGCTTTCGTGCGAGATGCTCAGCGATGACTTCGCTGCGGACAGCCAGCAGGCCCGCAAGCTGCAGATCATGCGGAACGCCTGCGACCGCGCCGCCGGGCTGACGCGCCAGTTGCTGGCGTTCAGCCGTCAGCAGGTGATCCAGCCCAAGGTCATCGAGCTGAACGCAGTCGTGGTGGAGACCAAGAAGCTGCTGGAGAGAGTGATCGGCGAACACATCCAGATCCAGCTTGAACCGTGCGACAAGCCCGCTCATGTCTGCATGGACGTGGGACAGTTGGTGCAGGTGCTGATGAACCTCACGGTCAATGCGCGGGACGCGATGACGGATGGGGGCACGCTCACCATCCGCACGGAGCATCGCGATCATCTCCCGTCGCCCCTCCGCTCCACCGGGCGCGATGAGAACTACGCCCTGCTCTCGGTGAGTGACACCGGTGCGGGCATTCCGCCGAACGTCAAGGACCACATCTTCGAGCCGTTCTTCACCACCAAGAAGGAAGGAGAAGGCACGGGGCTTGGACTGGCCACCGTCTATGGCGTGGTGCAGCAGAGCCACGGGCACATTTCAGTGGAGAGCGAGCCCGGCCGCGGAGCGACTTTCCTGGTCTATCTCCCCGAGGTGCCTCCCCCGGACGCGGCCGCCGAGGTGAAGCCGGATACTGCGCAAGGTGCGCGCGCCGGACAAATCCTGCTAGTGGAGGACGACCAGGCCATCCGCAGACTGACACGCGAACTGCTGGAGGGCGCCGGCTACAGGGTGACAGAGGCGGCCGACGGAGCGGATGCACTGGAGCTCTTCACCGGCTCAGCTGATTCCATCGACCTGGTTATCACGGACGTCGTGATGCCCCGGACGAATGGACGCGCCCTAGCAGCAGCGATCCGCGCTCTCTCTCCCCGTACCAAAGTCCTGTTCATGTCCGCGTACAGCGAGACACGCCAAACGCCATCTGAGGAAGACATCGCCATCACCGGATTCATCCAGAAGCCGTTCGGACGGCCGGAGCTGCTCAGCAAGGTGCGGGAACTGCTCACGCCGAATGGTACAAGAGGCTGACCCCTACAGCGGAACAGACGCAGAAGAAGGGCGGCCATCATGGCCGCCCTTCGCATTCTCTGAACTGAAAAAGATCAGGCCGGACTGGGACGCTCGCCCGGGTTGAGTCCGGGCTGCCGGGCCGGTTCGGGCTTGAGCACCTGCTGCACGCTGCCATCGCTAAAGGCCGGAGGAACCCGCGCCGGCAGCGGCTTGCCGTCAATCAACAGTCGCATCTCGTTGGCATCCAGGACCTCGCGCTCAAGCAGCGCCTCGGCAATGGCGACAACCTTCTCGCGATTGTCTTCCAGCAGCTTCTTGGAGCGGTTGTACGCCTCATCCACAAAGCGGCGCACCTCGATGTCTATCTTGATCGCCGTGTCCTCGCTGAAGTCGCGATGCTGAGCGATCTCGCGTCCCAGGAATATCTGCTCTTCCTTCTTGCCGAAGGTCAGCGGACCGAGGCCGCTCATGCCCCACTCGCAGACCATCTTGCGAGCCAGGTCGGTGGCGCGCTCAATGTCGTTGCCGGCTCCCGTGGACATCTGGTTCAGGAAGATCTCCTCCGCCAGCCGCCCTCCCATCAGCACCGCGATATCAGTCTCCAGATAATCGCGGGTGTAGTTGTGACGGTCAGTCTCGGGCAGCTGCATGGTCAAGCCCAGCGCCATGCCGCGCGGAATGATGGTGACCTTGTGCAGCGGGTCTGCCAGCGGCAACATCGCAGCGACCAGCGCGTGGCCGGCCTCGTGGTATGCGGTGACCTTCTTCTCCTCATCGGTAAGGATGAGACTGCGCCGCTCGGCGCCCATCAGGACCTTGTCCTTGGCGAGCTCGAAGTCGTACATGAAGACGGCTTTGCGATTCTGCCGGGCCGCAAGCAAGGCGGCCTCATTGACCATGTTCGCCAGGTCGGCGCCGCTGAAGCCCGGCGTGCCGCGCGCCAGTACGCTCAGGTCCACGTCCTCATTGAGCGGGATCTTCCGCGTATGCACGCCGAGGATCTCCTCGCGTCCGCGGATGTCCGGCAGCGACACCACCACCCGACGGTCGAAGCGGCCGGGGCGCAGCAGCGCCGGATCAAGTACGTCGGGCCGGTTGGTGGCGGCGATGAGGATGACGCCGTCGTTGGATTCAAAGCCGTCCATCTCCACCAGGAGCTGGTTCAGGGTCTGCTCGCGCTCGTCGTGTCCGCCGCCGAGGCCTGCGCCACGGTGCCGCCCGACGGCGTCAATCTCGTCAATGAAGATGATGCAGGGCGCGTTCTTCTTGCCCTGCTCGAACAGGTCGCGCACACGGCTGGCGCCCACGCCCACGAACATCTCCACGAAGTCGGAGCCGGAGATGCTGAAGAACGGCACATTGGCCTCGCCGGCCACGGCGCGCGCTAGCAGAGTCTTGCCGGTGCCGGGCGCTCCCACCAGCAGCACGCCCTTGGGAATACGCCCGCCGAGCCGCTGGAACTTCTGGGCCTCGCGCAGGAACTCGATGATCTCTTTCAGCTCCTCCTTGGCCTCTTCCACGCCCGCCACGTCCTTGAAGGTGATCTTCTTCTGCTGCATGCTGAGCAACCGGGCGCGGCTCTTGCCAAAGCTCAGCGCCTTGTTGCCGCCGGTCTGCATCTGGCGAATCATGAAGAACCAGAGAGCGACGAACAGTCCGATGGGCGCGAGCTGCAACAGCCACGTCCACCCACCCGAGCCGCTCACGTCACGATTGGTGTAATCAACGCCCTTGTCGTTGAGCAGCTTGAACATGTCCGGATAGTTGGTGGGAGCGGTGGTGTGGAACTTCGTCTTGTCGGCGTACGTGCCCGTGACCGCCTGTCCGTTGATGGCGGCCTGGTGCACCTTTCCCTGGGAGACGTCATTGAGGAACTGGGAGAAGCTGATCTCCGAGTCCTTGACGCTGCTTCCCCTGGCGGTGTTGATTACCTGCCAGATCACCACGCCGACGACGAAGATCATCAGCCAGAAGACGACCTGTCTTACCCACGAATTCACAATTACTCCTCGTAATCAGGGTCGGGCCGTCACTACCGTGTGCCGCGCAATCCAGAAGCGCAGCGTCCCGACCGGAGCTGCGGAAAACCGGAACGAACCGCCCCACAGCGGCCCAAAAGCGAAACCAAGGCTACGGCACCAGGGCCTACAGAATTAGATGTTGCAGCGCCCCTTCCGGCGTAGCGAAATTCCACCGTTTTGTTGATTGTACTAGGTTTCTTCCGAAAAGGTTCCCGCCGGTAACGCGCCTGGGCGCTCCCTGCGGCTTCCGGATGGCAGGCTACGGATATCGAGCCGAGCTCTTCTCAGCCGGGTGGCGCTCAGGGGCGCGCCGAAGATTGTGTCAGCTGGCGGGCATAGTCCGCGGGAACCCGCGGCGATGCGGCAATGAAGGGAAGGTTACGGTCAAAGTCCGGTGAGCCCAGGCCGTAACCCATGACGTAAGTGTCGTCCAGCAGAAAGCCGAAATAGTCAGGCTGAAGCGAAACCCTGCGCTGCGACTGACGGTCGAGCAGGGTGCAGATCTTCACGCTGGCCGCGCCGCGCGTCTGGAAGTTGCGCACGAGGAACTCCGTGGTCACGCCGCTGGTCAAAACGCCTTCCACGAGCAGGACGTGCTGGCCTGCGACCTCAAGTTCGGGGCTGAAGAATATCTCGGTTGTGGCGATGTTGTTCTCCAGCACCTCGCGGAAGAAGGGCTTCACGAACTGGCAGAGCAGCTCGCCCTCTATGTGGCGGATGAGATCGCCCATAAACACGAAGGCATTTTCCAGCACTGCGACAGCGTAGATCGTGCGCCCTCGGTAGTCCTCGGAAACGCGACGCGCCAGTTCGCGAACGCGGCCCTGGATCTGCTCGGCCGTCAGAATCACTTGCGGTGACGCCTGGGAGGTCTTGGACATGGGTCCTCTTGTCTTTCTGTCGGCATCGGCCTCGCGGGCCAGTGCGTGCAGAGAACATTCGATCAGCAGTGCTTCAGTGGCGCCGTCAAGTAGGGCAAACTCCTGAGCCACGTTCAACCCGCGCACCCAAACGACGCGCTCGCTCGCCGTTACCACCGGCCAGGCGGCGCGTTCACCGGCGGGTACGTGCGCCTCCTGCAACAGGCGTTTCAACTTCTCCTCGCCGGAACGGTGCTTCGGGTGGTAGCGCTCGCCCGGCCGCCAGTTGCGGATAGTCAGCGACTCTCCCGTAGCAGACCGGTCTAGAAGCAACGTAGGATTATACCCCTCGCGGGCCTGGGCGGCGTTAATCACACGCGCACGGAAGTGCAATCCTGTTTCCGGAACGTCAACTTCGCCGGGCACGGGTAGCGCGTACTCGTAATTCGCCGCGGCCTCTTCGGCCGCCGCTCCCAACGGACGCAGATGCAGCCGCAGGTGCAATGCGCCCTCGCGGGTGCGCTCCAGAACGGCCACGCCGTGCGAGGGCAGCTCAAGCGTGCCGCACTCTGCCGCCAGCAACCAACGGCGCAGGCGCTCCAAGTGTTCGAAGTCGAGGTGGATCTCGCAGGGCGCGATGAACCGGCGCAACAGACGGCGCTGCAGCGCCACGCTGTGGGCGGCAAAGCCGCGGACATCGAGCAGCAGCGCATTGCCCTCGGCATCAGCCGACGCCGGAGGCGGAGAGGCGATCGCCGGCAGGCGCGCTGCTACCAGCGCCATCCAGTCGCTCTCCTCCTCGGCGGCGATCTCCGCCGTCTCGGCAAGCACTTGGCGGATGCCGGGATTGAACTCCGCCTCCAGCATCGGCAGCAACTGGTGCCGGACGCGATTGCGCAGGTAGCGCATGTCCTGGTTGCTGCCGTCCTCCCGCCAGTGCTGGCCGATCGAGTGCAGATACTCTTCGACCTGCCGGCGCGTGGTGGAGAGCAGCGGGCGGATGAAGACAGACCGGGCGCGCGCTCCACCGGTGGGGCCGCCTTCCCGCACGCTGCGGTAAACGCCGGCCATGCCGCGCGTGCCGGCTCCGCGCAGCAGCCGCAAGAGCACGGTCTCGGCCTGGTCGTCGAGAGTGTGCGCCGTGGCCACCTTGTCGAGAGTCCCGTCAGAGACCAGCGAACGGAAGAACTCGTAGCGCAGCTTGCGCCCGGCGGCCTCCAGGCCAAGCTTGTGTGCGGATGCCCAGGCAGCCACGTCGCGCGAGGCCACGTGCGCCACCAGCCCGAAGCGCCGTGCCATGTCGGTGACGAACTCCTGGTCGGCGTCCGCTTCGGGACGAAGATGATGGTTGAGGTGTACTACGGAAAGAACGATGCCGAGCTCATCCTGAAGCTCCAGCAGCGCGCGCAGCAGAGCGGTGGAGTCCGCCCCCCCGGAAACGGCCACGCCGACCCGTTCCCCGGCGCGGACCAGTGAATGCTCTCGCAAGTAGCGCTGGAGCTTCGGAATCACGCCCTAATGTTACCCCCTCAGGCGCGACATCAGCGGCGAAAGTAGGCAATGATCCGTTTGCCGAACAGGTTCAGAACGATGCAGCGCGCGGCATTGGACACAGTGGGTTCCCCGAGGGACAACGCGCTAGAGCTTCATGCTCGGATCCACCTTCGCCGCCCAGGCGCGCAAGCCTCCAGCCAGATTGTGGACGTGCTTGAAACCGCTGGCGAGCATCACCTGGGCGGCCATCTCGGAGCGTGAGCCGCTCAAACAGTGGACGACGATCTCGCGGTTGCGGTCGAGCTCACCCAGGCGTCGGGGCAACTCACCCAGCGGAATGAGGTGGCCTCCAAGGTTGGCCCGCTGATACTCGGCGGGCTCGCGGACGTCGAGAATGTACGGCGGGTTGGGGGATGTGAGGCGCTGCTGCAGCTCCTCGGGCTGGATGAGTGGGACCTTGGCCATGTCGCCATCCTAAAGGCCGTGCCGGAACACCGGCAACCGGACGGACGCCTGAGGTGCGGCCGCCTGCGTCTCGCTTCACTCCATGATGCGGGTTTTCTCCTCTTGGAGCTTTCGGGACGGCGAAGCAACAAGAATGAACGAACGAGCGCCACCGGCCTGGGCCACGCCATCAACTTCGGCCACGCTCACGATGAGATAAGAACAGTTGTCCCACTCCGCCTTCTTGAGATCGCGTGCGGAGGGCTCCGCCGGCCGCCCCGGGTGGGAGTGGTAGAAGCCGCCGACCTGAAGGCCCCGATCGCGCGCGTCGCGCTGTATGGCAATGAGGTCGGTGGGCTCGATGCGATAGCTTGTCTCCGGCCGCTCGACCACGTTGCGGCACGGGCGCACCTCTATGACCTTGCATTCCGCCCCGGCGCGGCTGCCCAGCAGCACGCCGCAGCACTCGCGCGGGTAGTCACGCACCGCGTGCGCCTCGATCTCCGACAGGCATTGCCTGGAGATCACCATGCGCAGGATTGTACTGCCCCGTTACCGGTTGCCGAAGAGCGGCGAATGTGCGAGAGTCAATATTTCGCGGGAGGACACGGAACAGCCTTCCGCGCGGACTCTTGGAAGAAGCTCATGGCGACGATCAAGCGGAAATCCTACAAGCAGGCCCTGAAGTGGCTTTGCGAGAATGGCTTCACGGTGCAGGAGACCTCCCGCAAGGGCGGCCCCGTCTCCGTGAAGAAGTACAACTGCTCGGCTGTGATCGAGAAGAATCCCGCCGGAGCGGCGCGCCTCGCCGTCTTTCCCGGCAATCTCGTCGGAGGAGAGGTCTCGAAGCTGGTGGATGCCGGCTACCAGAAGTTCCTGATGACCTCCAAAGGGAAGCTGCCCGCCACCGCCGACCACTTGAAGGACCTGCACCGCTTCAGTGAAGAGCTGAAGGAGGCGATGGGCGCAAGCAGCCTTTACAACGAGTCGCTAGGCTCGGTGAGCGAGAGCTGCCACTACGACCGCGTGAAGGACCGCGACCTGGCGGAGGCACAACGGCCGCAGCGCCCATGGGAGCAGTAGCGCTTAGTTCGCGCGGACAATGGCACCTGCATTAGTTCAGTATTCCCTGTCCAACCTGCCATCGCCGGCCGCTGAGAGGTCCGGGCGAGAAACCTTGCAGGATAAAGGAATGCAGTTGCGCCACAGAGGCTTGCTGAAAAACGGAAGGCCCGGAGCTTCCGGGCCTTCTCGCTGCCGCCTGTCCAGAGGCCGGCGCTGATAATATCGAAAGCAACGGGGCGCCATGCCGCAGTTCACCGAACAGTACGACGTTGCCGTGGTCGGCGCCGGACACGCCGGCTGCGAAGCCGCCATGGCCTGCGCGCGCATGGGCCTGCGCACCGTGCTGTTCACGCTGAACGCCGACCTCGTCGCGCAGATGTCCTGCAACCCCGCCATCGGCGGCATTGCCAAGGGGCATCTCGTCCGCGAGGTGGACGCCCTCGGCGGGGTGATGGGCGAGGTCGCTGACGCCGTCGGCATCCAGTTCCGCCTGCTGAACACCTCGCGTGGACCTGCCGTCTGGTCTCCGCGGGCGCAGTGCGACAAGGCCGCCTACCGCGTGAAGATGCGCGAAGTGCTTGAGAACCAGCCCGGCCTTACCGTCAAGCAGGCCGAGGTCGCGAGCTTGATTCTCAAAGAAGAGAAGACTCGCCGGATCTGCCGCGGCGTGATGCTCCGCGACGGCCGCAGCATCAGCGCCGAAGCCGTCATCGTCACCACAGGGACTTTCCTTAACGGGTTGATCCACTGCGGCGAGCAGCAATACCCCGCCGGCCGCAGTGGCGAGGCCGCCTCCGTGCTGCTTGGCGAGTACATGAAGACCCTCGGCTTGCGCGGCTGCCGCCTGAAGACCGGCACGCCGCCGCGCCTCGACGGCCGCACCATTGATTTCTCGCGCTTCCAGCAGCAGCCCGGCGACGCCGAGCCCACGCCCTTCAGCTTCCGCACCCGGCGCATCACCCAGCCGCAGATCTGCTGCTACATCGTGAACACCACGGCGGAGACGCACCGCATCATCCGCGAGAACGTGCACCGCTCGCCCATGTACTCCGGCCAGATCAAGTCCATCGGCCCGCGCTACTGCCCGTCCATCGAGGACAAGATCGTCAAGTTTCCCGACAAGGCGACACACCAGCTCTATCTCGAACCTGAAGGCCTGCACACCCACGAGACCTACGTGAACGGCATGAGCACCTCTCTGCCGGTGGACGTGCAACTGGCGATGCTCGCCTCCCTCCCCGGCCTGGAGAAGGCCGAGATGCTGCGCCCCGGCTACGCCATTGAGTACGACGCCATTGACCCCACCGAGCTGGAACGGACGCTCGAGACAAAGCAGATCGCGCGCCTCTACCTCGCCGGGCAGATCAACGGCACCAGCGGTTACGAGGAAGCTGCCTGCCAGGGCATCATGGCGGGCATCAACGCCGGGCTGGCTATCAAGGGCGAAGTACCGCTCACCCTCGACCGCTCCGAGGCCTACACCGGCATCCTGATTGACGACCTCATCAGCAAGGGGACCAACGAGCCCTACCGCATGTTCACCTCGCGGGCGGAGTTCCGCCTGCACCTGCGCATTGACAACGCCGACCGTCGCCTAACGCCGCACGGGCACCGGGTAGGCCTCATCGGCGACGCCGCTTGGGCGGACCACAAGCGCAAGCAGCAGCGGCTGGCAAAGCTGCGCACGCTGCTGGAGAGCACGCGGGTGGAGAGCGGCGGCGTTACACTGCCGCAGGCGGTGGTGGAGAAGCTGAACGGCGCTGCGTCCTCGCTCGCCGGGCAGACCCTGGCCGCCGTGCTTCGCCGCCCCGAAGTGAGGATCGAGGAGTTGGCGGAGACCTGCGCCCGCCTGCTGCCGGAGTTCTTCCTCCGCGCTTCTCCGAATGTCATGGCGAGCGCAGACGCGGCGATAGACGCGTCTGCGTCGAGCCACCCTGTGTCTGTGAACGCGTCGGATACGAGCGACCGCGTGCCTGGGCCGTGTCCCGGTTCGAATTCGGCAGGGCGCGACTCCAACTGCGCCCAACCCGACCACTCCGCCGAACCCAGCGCCGGAGGCGCGGAATACGGTAGCCCAGGGCGTGAGCCCTGGGTGGGGAGCGGGAAAGAAGGGGAGTCCCGAAGGGACGGCACAACAGGCGAAGCGCCGACGCACCTACCCATCGAGATTCGCAACGAACTCAAGTCCGTCGAAACTGAGATCAAGTACGCCGGATACCTCGAGCAGCAGCAGCGCTCCATCGAGCGCCTGAAGAGAGCCGAACAAAAGCACATCCCGGAATGGTTTGACTACACGACGGTCAGCGGACTCTCGCGCGAGATGAAGGAGAAGCTGCAGCGCGTCCGCCCGCGCACCATCGGACAGGCGGGCAACATCCCCGGCGTCACCCCGGCGGCGGTCTCGCTCATCAATGTGTACATAGAGATTCAGGGCAGGAACCGTGCGCGAACGCGCATATAGGCCCGAAAGTCGCTTTACGAACTCACTTGTTGCGCTCCCACGATTGGAGCAGGTACATACCAATGTTCTCTGGGTCCCGATGATCTCCAGAAGGCAGGAGTCCAATGTTCTCCGCATTGTTGTACTTCACCGACCAATATTGGAGAAATTCTAAGTCGACATAACCTTGGGCCCCGGGGAACCTCCACCTCGTCTTCTTGTCGAACAGAAGATAGTCCTTTGCGGAGCTGGGCGTGATACAGGATTGCGACCGCGGGTTACAGCGGAGCGTATATCTACCCCCTGCATTCGCAACAATGACGTACTTCGCGCCGGCAGCGAACCATACCTTCTGCAGGCGTACGGTTTCAGGGGGGACCGATGTTGAGTCTGAAACGGGTGCGGGCGGAGACGATCCGTTGGCCGTCGACAAAGCGGGAGGAGAGGTCGAGGTTGGCGAGCGATTAGAATTGCACGCGAGCGAACATCCAAGGCCTACGAGAGCGATCAAAGCAAGCTTGGATCTCATAGGCGAATCATAGGCGATTAGCCCGATCCGCAAATCCGCCTGTGACAAAGGTCACAGGCCCCCGTCGAGGCGGCCGTTACCTTGAGAGATGAGAGGTTCTCATCCCGAACCAGGAACCAAGAACGAGGAACTAGGAACGGGCCGCCTACTGTCTCCGCCGATAGTAGATGTTGAACTCGAATCCCGGCGGCGGGGGAAAGAGTTCGGCGATCTTGCGCAGGCGCTCGGCCAGCGCCGCCGGCGCCAGCAGCGGATAGTCGCGCTCGCGCAGCTCGTAGTAGTCCACGTCAAGGAACAGCGACAGCAGGTAAATCGCGATGGCGTCGGCGAAGGTGGTCTCAAAATACTCTTGCCGCGCTTTTTCCTTGTCCGGAGCGTCCGAGGCGGCGATCTTGCGCAGTTCGTTGGCGTCGAGAGAAGACTCGCCCCTGGCTTTGTCGGCCACCTGCTTCCACACCAGCTCACTGAAGTCAGCGCTGAAGTCGGCATGCTCCACAAAAGCGTGCGCCACATTGATGAAGAACTCGAAGGCCACCGAGAAGCGATCGTCCATCAGCCGGGTGGAGATGAATACGCACTCGGCGTCGCCGATGGTCAGGCTGCGGTGGCAGACCGCCTGGTCGCTGAGGGCGACGTCATAGCGGTCGGCAATCACGACTTGCTCATCCTGTGCCACTGCCAGCGGCACAAAATAAAAGGCTTTGCGAGCCAGCGCGGCGGCGATCAGCGTGGGCACCGCCGCCACCATGCGCTCCAGGTCGGCGGAGGGCAGGTTGATCTGGCCGGTGGAAGCGTAGCAGATACCGTTGGCCGCCTGCTGTACCGGCGCCAGTCGGAGGATCTCTGACGGTGTATGCGTGGTTGCGCTCGCCATGTCGAAGCAATCATTCTAGACCAGTTGCAGAATCCCTGTGTTGTCAGGTTCTCAAGCGCCTGCCGCGCGATCTCTTCCGCCCTGTATTTTGCGACCCCGTGGCCATCGCCGCCGGCAGCTGCGTCCTGCTCTGGAACCTGGCAGGGACAATCCGCCGCGCGGTGCGGAGGGGATCGTCCCGTTAGCCCCGCTGACTCCGCCAAATCAATACGAAGCGCTTCACTTTCGCAACCTTGACTTCCTGCGACCGCGGGCCTAATGTGTTTGCGGTCATCGCAGTCATTCTGCACGTTCTCTCCCTCCCCCAGAAGAACGCTGCCTCTGGAGCGCGTCCGCATGAACAGGGCAGACATGTTGGAAGTCCTCTCCGCCTCGGGCGGGATCAGCAAAGCTCAGGCGGGCATCGCACTGCAAAGTTTGTTTGACGCTTCGCTCGAAGCCCTGAAGCGTGGTGAGCGCATCACCATTTCCGGCCTCGGCACCCTCGCACCCTCGCAACGCCGCGCGCGCATGGGGCGCAATCCACGCACCGGCGAGCTGCTGCGCATTGATGGGCGGCGCTCGGTGCGCTTCCGGGCAGGGCTGGAGCTGCGCAAGGCAATGGACGCGAAGTAGGCACGGCACGAAGATCGGCTGCCCTACGGCCCATCCGCCGCCGGCGCCATCCTTGCCTGAACCCTCAATCTCACGGTAACATCAATTGTTTGCAGTAAAGGACCTGGAGAATCATGAAGGCTGCCATCCACCCCAACTATCACGAAGTCCGCGTGGTTTGCGCATGCGGTCAGAGCTTTGTGACGCGCTCCACGCATCAGGGCGACATCCACGTTGAAATCTGCTCCAGCTGCCACCCGTTCTTCACCGGCAAACAGAAGGTGATGGACACCGCCGGTCGCATCGAGCGCTTCCGCCGCAAGTACGCCAAGAGCGAGCAGAAATAACCGCCCCACGGCCGCGCGCTGAGGCGCCGGCTGCTCTTGAGGCGCAAAGACCAAGCCCCTGCCACGGCAGGGGCTTTCGCATGTGTCTTGTGCCGGGCGGCGGCCTAGCGCGGCTTTGGCGCCGCCGACACCTTCACGTCAATCGCCAGCGGCGCCGTCTTCGGCGGGAAGCACTGCCGGTCGCTGCACGCCTGGTACACCAGGCTGCCGTGCACGCGGAAGGTCCCGCGCGAGGCGTTGCGGGCGGCGTGCAACTGTCCGGTCAGCGTCACCGTGCCGCTGTACACGCTCAATCTCTCCTCCGGCATGGCAGGCAGGCTCATCTCTTCTCCCGGCGGGTAGGTGATGCCGGAGATCATGAACTCGGTTGGCGGAAAGAGCTTGAGCTGGGTTGCGATCAGCAGATCAGAGTAGGGCTTGTTGCTGTTGATGTGATACCCGGGATTGATGCGAAAGGTGACTGTGAAGCTCGACGCCTTGCCCGGCGAAACCTTCACCGGATCTATGGGCAGGATGGAAATGTCCGGACCCTGCGCGCGCAGCAGCGGTGCCGCGCCCAACAAAAGGGTTGCTGCCAGTAACAGAAAGAAGAAATTGCGCATCAGTTTGAAGCTCCGTGTTCGACCTGTTGTGCTCCGGCACCGGCGGCCGCCAGCGCCTTCTTGACGTTATCCTCGATGTCGCTCCGCTCTCCGGCGCCGAAGACCCGTTCGACCATCCGCCCGTCGCGGTCAATGTAGAACGTGGTGGGCAGGGCCTCCACGCCGCCGTAAAGATCGGAAACCTTGTCGCTGCCGATGAGCAGCGTGTAGTTGATGTTCGCCTCGCGGGCGAACCGCCCGATGGATGCCGGCGTGGCGTCATCATCCATGGCGACGCCGACGATCTCCAGGCCTTGCGGACCATACTGCTTCTGCATCTCCACCAGGGTCGGAATCTCACGCACGCACGGGGGACACCAAGTGGCCCAGAAGTTCAGCACCACCGCCTTGCCGCGATAGTCCGAGAGATGCACGGTCTTGCCGGAAAGGTCGGTGAGCGCGAAGTCCGGCGCGGGCTTGCCGCGGAACTCGGCGGCGGTTTGCATCCTGGACGGCTGGAGAGGCTTCAAGTGGGTGAAGAACACCAGCGCTGCGATGGTCAGCACCACGACCAGAAATACCACAACGGCGCGATGCACGCGGCGGCTCTCGTGCGCATCCGCAGGTGCGGGAGGCGGAGCGAGGGACACAGGCGGAATTGAGTTCTGCTCTGTCACAATGCGAACCGGTTGAGGAAGCCCAGGTAGCCGGCAAGTATGGTGAAACGGCCGAGGGCGATGAGCGTTCCAAAGACGATCAGCAGCACGCCGCTGACGACCTCCACAGTATGTAGATGCCGCCGGAAGCGTGCGTAGAAGGCCAGGAAGCGGTTGATGCCAAGCGAAGTCAGCAGGAATGGAACGGCCAGGCCAAGCGAATAGACGGCAAGCAGCGCCACGCCCTTGAAAACTCTGTCCTGCGAGCCGGCAATCGTCAGGATCACCGCAAGAATGGGCCCGATGCACGGCGTCCAGCCGAAGGCAAACGCAAAGCCGATCAAGAACGAGCCCAGCGGCGTGGAGCCGCCCTTCACGCCATGCAGGCGCTTGTCGGCATAGAGCGCGTTGATCTTGAAGATTCCGGTCAGGTGCAGTCCGAAGATGATGATGACGACGCCGGCCAGGATCGCCAGCGGCCGATGGTACTGATGGGTGATCTGTCCGAGGGTGGTGGCCACCGCGCCCAGCGAGATGAAGACCACGCTGAAGCCGAGGATGAACATCACCGAGCTCAGCATCACCGTGCGCAGCAGGCGTCCGCCGGCCTCCTGCAGAGCCTCAACGCTGGCCCCGGAGATCAGAGAGACGTATCCCGGCACCAGTGGAAGCACGCAGGGGGAGAGGAAAGAAGCAATGCCGGCCAGAAAAGCGGCCAGCGGCAGGGGTAATTGGTGCATACGAAACTATTCTATCGTGCCGTGCGCTGGAGCGGCCAGCGGACGAGCAGGGGTGCAGCACCGGGCCGCACCCCCGAACAGACGACGCGTCGCGTGGCGCCTACGAGCCGGTCCTTCCCGGCTCTGGCTTCGCTTTCTGCCACGGCCAGCGGAAGCCCTTGAAGAAGCGCCGCAGGATGAACCCGATCACCTTGATGGCGGCCACGATGATGAGGATGATCGTCACCAGCCACAGCAGGATGACCGGCAGCTCGAGCAGGAACGAGACCATCGAATCGGCCCAGGAGGCGAGATCAGCCTTCATGCCGCGCCAGGAACTCCGCGCATTACGCCAGGGATGCCACTCCACGCCCTGCGCCTCGCCCGCGCCCTCCTGGCGCAGGGTGATGCCAACCGACGACATGGCGACGTTGTGCGCCAGAGTGCGATGCTCAGCGTCGGCGCTCTCGATCTCGCCGCGGACTTCGTTCAGCTTCTCGGTGATGTCGAGCACGTCCTTCACCGAGTGCGCGGAGCGCAGGATGTCGCGGTATTGCTGCTCGGTCTGGCGCAGGTTCTTCAGGCGGGCTTCTTCATCCACCCACTGCCGGGTCACGTCCTGCGCATCCACGTTCTCCGTAGAGACCTTGATGGCAACCTTCTTGTAGCGCGTCAAGGCGGTCTCAAGCTGCTCGGCAGGGACGCGCAGTTGCAGCTCGGCGGTCATGCTGCTGCCGTCTCCGGCGATGGCGATGTGGTCAATCTCGCCGTGGAGTTCGAGGGTGATCTTCTTCAGCTCATCCACTGCCTGCCGCGAGTCGTGGACGATGAGGTCGAGCTTGGCGGTGCGCAAGACCTTCTTTGGAACGTCGGCGGCGGGCGGCGGTGCCGGAGCCGTTCCGCCGACGATTCCCCCGACCTCGCCGGTGTTGGCACCGTCAGAACTGGCGTTGCGAGCAAGCGAATCGCTCCGCCGATCGGAGACTGCGTAGCTTCGGCTCTCCGGGAGTGCCGAGCCTCCGGGCGCGGCCGAATCTCCGCCGGCGGGCCGGGGAGTGGAATTGTCGCACGCCACAAAGATCAGAAGGACGAAGAGAACAGCCAGGCCGACGAGAATGTGCTTCCAGCGCAGTTGCATAGCTCCTCCGAAAACTGCCTACCCCTTTATGACACCAGGGCAGGAATTTTGGAACAAAGATTATGGCGGAGCGCCACAAGGCGTCCCGAAGTAGAACGGGCGGGCTTTAGGTTCTTGCAGCATGTAGTTGGAGAAAAAACGCAGGCGATGCCTTGCACTGCCTCTGAACTGTCATGGCGAGCGGAGGACGCGCCCTAAATTGCGCGTCCGGAGTTGAGCCACCCTTGTTCTACGGGGTTCTTCGCGCGGCCTTTCAACTGGGAACTGAGAACCGATGACGGATTCCAGCAGATTCCATCAAGCGCCTTCAGAAATCCGTGTCCATCCGTGTTGATCCGTGGCAAGTGGTTCTGCCTTTACAGCGGAATGTTCCCGTGCTTCTTCCTCGGGTTGCGGTCGCGCTTGGTGTCGAGCATCTCGAGCGCCTGGACAATCCTCTTGCGCGTCTCGCGCGGCGGGATGACCGAATCAATGTATCCGCGCTCGGCGGCAACGTAAGGGTTGGCAAAACTGTCGCGGAACTCCTCGATCTTCTGCTGCCGCACCTTCTGCATCTCCAGTTCGGCCTGCTGGCGGTCGCCGCCGTTCTGCATCGCCTTCTCCAGCTCGCGGCGATAGACGATGTTCACCGCGCCCTCGGGTCCCATCACCGCGATCTCCGCCGTCGGCCAGGCGTAGTTCACGTCGGCGCGGATGTGCTTGCTCGCCATCACGCAGTAGGCGCCGCCGTAGGCCTTGCGGGTGATGACCGTGATCTTGGGCACGGTGGCTTCAGCGAAGGCATAGAGCAGCTTGGCGCCGTGGGTGATGATGCCGCCGTGCTCCTGCTGCACGCCGGGAAGGAAGCCGGGGACATCCTCGAACGTGATGAGCGGGATGTTGAAGCAGTCGCAGAAGCGCACGAAGCGCGCGCCCTTGATGGAGGAGTTGATGTCGAGCACGCCGGCCAGGAAATTCGGCTGGTTGGCCACAATGCCGACGGAACGGCCGCCAAGGTGGGCGAAACCGACGACGATGTTCTTCGCGAAGTGCTCCTGCACCTCGAAAAAGTATCCGTCGTCCACCACGCGGGTGATGACGTCCTTGATGTCGTAGGGCCGGTTGCTCTCCACCGGCACCACGGAGTCAAGCTGCTCGTCGGCGGGCTCCGCCGGATCGGTGCACGGCCGGCGCGGCGGGTCCTCAAGGTTGTTGGAGGGGATGAAGCTGAGCAGTTCGCGGATGGCGGAGAGGCACTCGGCGTCGTCGCGCACCATGAAGTGCGCCACGCCCGACTTCGAGTTGTGCGTCATGGCTCCGCCCAGCTCGTCCTTTGTGACCTCCTCGTGGGTCACCGCCTTGATGACGTCCGGGCCGGTGATGAACATGTAGCTGGTCTTGTCCACCATGAAGATGAAGTCGGTGATGGCGGGCGAATAAACCGCGCCGCCGGCGCACGGACCCATGATGGCGGAAATCTGCGGCACTACGCCGGAGCTGAGCGTGTTCCGCAGGAAAATGTCGGCGTAGCCGGCCAGAGAGCGTACACCTTCCTGGATGCGCGCGCCGCCGGAGTCGTTCAGCCCGATGACCGGAGCGCCGACCTTCATCGCCAGGTCCATCACCTTGCAGATCTTGGCCGCGTTGGTCTCGGAGAGCGAGCCGCCGAAGACGGTGAAGTCCTGGGCGAAGACGAAGACCAGACGGCCGTCCACGCGCCCGTAGCCGGTGATGAAACCGTCGCCGTACACCACCTGCTCGGCCATGCCGAAGTCGGTGGTGCGGTGGGTGACGAACTTGTCGGTCTCCTCGAAGGTTCCCTCGTCAAGCAGGAACTCAATGCGCTCGCGCGCCGTCATCTTGCCCAGTTTGTGCTCGCGGGCGCGGCGCTCTTCCCCGCCGCCCGCTTCGGCTAGTTCATTTCTGCGCTTGAGTTCGGCCAGCTTCTGTTCAATATCCATGGCGAGTGATTATAACGAGCGGCGTGGAGGGCGACAAAATACGCTGCCGCGACGCCAGACATGTGCGCCGGTGAAAATTGCTGTGCGATACTAGCACCATGGCATTGGCTTCCCAACCGAAGTCGGTCAACGTGCACAAGTCGAGCGGCACGGGCGTGGACATTGAGTGGTGCGACGGTCACCGCAGCCACTATAGCTTCAGCTACCTGCGCGACGCCTGCCCCTGCGCACTCTGCAACGAGGAGCGCGAGAAGGAGCACCGCAAGCCCGGCGCCCCGCCGCGACCCGTCGCCGGCGCCCTGCCCATGTTCAAGGCGCTGGCCCGCCCCACGGAAGTCGAGCCAGTGGGCAACTACGCCGTTCGCTTCCACTGGAACGACGGCCACCAGCACGGCCTGTACTCCTACGACTGGCTGCGCGAGATTTGCCCTTGCGAGCAGTGCAAGATGAGCCGCGAATCAGTCGAGGGACTGGAAGAAGACATCGAGGAGCACGAGCGGCGGAAGCCGAATTGAACCAGGGGTCAGAAGACCAGAGCCTGATGAAGCGGGTATCCGCAGCGTTTGGGAAGCTGAACACGCGCCGTTCTCTTCGAACGGTCACCCTGAGGAGGGCCGCAGGCCCGACGTAAGGGTCCATGCATTCAGAGCGGCCAGTCCCCGCTCAAGGTTCTTCCGCGTAAGGTTGACCGCCGTGGTCAGCGCCAGCTTCTTGATCTGGTTCTCGTGACCGAATGGCCACGTTCCCCTCTCGACAAATACATAGGCCCTCACGTCGGGACTCACGTCCCTCCTCAGGGCGACATGCTGATGTTAAGTGGCAATGTGGTTCATTCGGCGTGAATTCGCGATAGCCTGTTCGTCAGATATTGCGCCGCATTCCTACTCTTCCCAAACCTGATAATCTGAGCGTGTGGTGGTCGAACCCTTGCTAATTGCTTATTGCCAAGGGCTTGTTGCTATCTTTCATGGACTTTCTCTCCCAGCTCAATCCCCGGCAGCGCGAAGCGGTGGAGACCGTCAACGGGCCGCTGCTCATCCTCGCCGGGGCGGGGTCGGGCAAGACGAGGGTCATCACCTGCCGCGTCGCCTACCTCATCGAGCACGAAGGCGTGGACCCCGCCTCCATCCTCGCCGTCACCTTCACCAACAAAGCGGCCAACGAGATGGCCGAGCGTGTCGCCGAGTTGCTGGGCACGCGCAGCCTGGCGCGCCCGCACGTCTCCACCTTCCACTCATTCTGCGTGCGCATCTTGCGCCGGGACATCGAGGCGCTGCAGGTCAACGGCCGAGGCTTCACGAAGGAATTCGTGATCTACGACGAGGCCGATCAGCAGATGGTGGTCAAGGGCGTCATCCGCCGCCTCGGGCTCGACGACAAGAAGCTCACGCCGCGCGCGGTGCTCTCGCACATCTCCTCCGCCAAGAACCGCATGCTCGATCCGCAGGACGTCTATCTCGGCTCCGGCGACCCGAAGACGGAGAAGATCGCGCAGATATACCAGCTCTACAAGCAGGAGCTGGCCAAGGCCAACGCCCTCGACTTCGACGACCTGCTGCTGGAGACCGTGCGCCTGCTCAAGGGCGACTCGCACACCCGCGAAAAGTACCAGCGCCGCTTCCACTACCTGCTGGTGGACGAGTACCAGGACACCAACCGCCCTCAGTACGAGATCATGCGCGCGCTGGCCGGCACGCGGCACAACGTTTGCGCCGTGGGCGACGAGGACCAGAGCATCTACTCCTGGCGCGGCGCCGACATCCGCAACATCCTCGAGTTCGAGCAGGACTTCCCCGAAGCCAAGATCATCCGCCTGGAGCAGAACTACCGCTCCACCCAGCCCATCCTCGCGGCGGCGAGCTCGGTGGTGGCGCACAACATCCACCGCAAGGGCAAAACGCTGTGGACTTCGCGCGAAGGCGGCGCCAACGTCGGCTACTACGAAGCACCTGACGGCGAGAACGAGGCGCTGTTCGCAGCCGACACCATCTCGAAATACCTGCAGCAGCACTCGGGCGACGCCGTGCCGCCGCGCGCCGCCGTCCTCTACCGCACCAATGCGCAGTCGCGTCTCTTCGAAGAGGCGCTGCGGCGCTACGGGCTGAAGTACAACGTGGTCGGCGGCTTCAGCTTCTACGAGCGGGCGGAGATCAAGGACATGATCTCCTACCTGAAGGTCATCCTGAACCCGGATGACTCCGTGGCCCTGCAACGGGTGGTGAACTCGCCGCCGCGCGGCATCGGCAAAACCACCATGGAGACCCTCGAGCGGCTGGCGCTGGAGACCGGCATCTCTGTGTGGGCGGCGATGAATGAGGCCATCGAGCGCCATCTGCTCTCCGCCCGCGCCGTGCAGGCGCTGCGCGCTTTTCGCGAGCTCATCCTTGACGCGCGCGCCATGCTCGAAGGCCGCTACGCCGAACGCCTCGCCGAAACCGCCCGCGCCGTGGATGCCGGCGCTGACCTCGTGAAGCCGGATGAGACCGCTCCCGCCGCCATCGAGCTTCCCCCGCCCGAACCACCCGCAAGCGATCAGCATGGGCTGAGCTCTGCCGAAGACGATCTGTCCTTCAACCCCGACGGTCTCAGCACCGATGATGACACGTCTGCGGAGAGCGACAGCGCGACAGGCGATGAAGCCGTGCCCCCGGCGCCCGGCGAAACCGTCTTCACCGCCGACCTGCTCAAGTTCCTCTTCGACCGCACCGGCTACATCCGGATCCTTGAAGAAGAGGACACGCCCGACGCCGAAGCGCGCATCGAGAACCTGCGCGAGCTGGTGAACGCCGCCATGGATTCCCGCGACCGCGGCGAGACGGTCAGCGACTTCCTGGACCATGCCGCGCTGGTGAGCGACGTGGACCAGTACGACGAGCAACAGCAGATCACCCTGATGACGCTGCACTCCGCCAAGGGGCTGGAATTTCCGTTGGTCTTCCTGGCGGGCCTGGAGGAAGGCCTCTTTCCGCACTCGCGCACGCTGATGACGCCCGACGAGATCGAGGAGGAGCGCAGGCTTTGCTACGTCGGCATGACGCGCGCCATGGACACTCTCGTGCTCACCGGCGCGCGCTACCGCCGCCGCTACGGCACGGAAGCCGCCGAGCCTTCCATTCCGTCGCGCTTCCTCGAGGAGATTCCGCCCGACCTCCTGGAAGACACCGGTTCGCCCGGAGGCCGCCGTCGCGACCGATTCGGCGACGAAGAGCCCGGCGGCGTGCACTACGACTACGAGAGCGAAGACCAGTCAGCCGCCCCCGTTGGCCACCGCTCGCGGGGCCGCCGCCCGCGCACCACATACACCGGCCCCGCGTACAACTCGATTGACAACATCGCCGAGTTCTTCGCCTCGCGCGGCAAGAAGTTCCCGCGCCCGAAGCTGGATGTGGAAGTGCCCGCCGGCAAGCGCGGCTTCCGCAAGGGAGACCGCGTGCGCCATCCCAAGTACGGCGAGGGCATCGTCTTCCAGCGCGAAGGAGATGGGGAAGAGGCGAAAATCACGGTACAATTCAAAGGATTCGGTCTGAAAAAGCTGGTGGAGAAGTACGCGCAGCTGGAAAAGGCGTGAGACTGGAAATTTCAAGGGGAATAGACAGATGGCTAATACAAGAAGTCTGACCAAGGAAGAACGCAAAACCAAGAAGCGCGCAGCGCGCAAGAAGGCCCCGCCCAAGCCCAAGCGCACCGTGCCGCGCGGCAGCGCCAAGCGCAAGGTTAAGAAGATGGTCCGCGGCCAGAGCAAGCGCTAGGCCGTTTTGCGCCGGGGAACGCCGGTCTGCACTCTCCCAGGTTAGCGGCCAACAACGGGCCGCAAACCTGGGGCACCGGAATCCCGGCAATCCGTACACAGTCCACCTGCGAGGTACACTCCGCTGGCCAGCCAACTCTTCGCCCGCAAGTCCATCGACAAGCTCATCGCCGAGTCGGAGAACCCCGAACACCGCCTGCGCAAGACGCTCGGCCCCTGGTCGCTCACCGCACTCGGCATCGGCGCCATCATCGGCTCGGGCATCTTCGTCCTCACCGGTACGGCGGCGGCGGGCGAGTACTTCCAGGCGGAGAACATCGTGCACGCGCAGGTCCTCGACCTGCTGGTGAACTTTGTTCGCACCGGCAATCTCCACAACGTGCTCATGCACGGCCGTCCACCCGCCGGACCGGGCATTGCCGTCTCGTTCATCCTGGTGGCGCTGGCCTGCAGCTTCGCCGGGCTGTGCTATGCCGAACTGGCTTCGATGATTCCCATCGCCGGTTCGGCCTACACGTACTCCTATGCAACGCTGGGCGAGATCTTCGCCTGGATCATCGGCTGGGACCTCATCCTGGAGTACGCCGTCAGCAATGTGGCCGTATGCGTGGGCTTCTCCGGCTACCTGAAATCGCAACTGGCGCAGTTCGGAGTCATCCTGCCGGAAAAATGGTCGTCACCGGTCTGGGCCGGAGGCCACTGGACGGGCGCCTACTTCAACCTGCCCGCCTTCCTCGTGGTCATGATCCTGACGTGGCTGCTGGTGAAAGGAGTGCGTGAGTCGGCGCGCACCAACAACGTTATGGTCGCCATCAAGATCGCCGCCATCCTCCTCTTCCTGGTGCTGGGCGGCACACTCGTCCGCACCGCGCACTGGCATCCCTTCCTGCCCAGCGGCTTCAGCGGTGTCATTACCGGCGGCGCCATCATCTTCTTTACTTACATCGGATTTGACTCGGTCTCCACGGCGGCGGAAGAGGCCAAGGAGCCGCAGCGCGACATCCCCATCGGCATCATCGCCTCGCTCGTCGTCTGCACCATCCTCTATGTCGGCGTGGCCCTGGTGCTACTCGGCATGATGCCCTATCCGATGTTCCGCACCGGGACGCGCGTCGTCCAAGTGCAGCTTGACCGCCCCCTCGCCGGCTTCGAGGAGCAGGTGAAGGCGGACAAGCATGTGGGGTACATCTCCGCCAGCCAAGGCAACCTGTACCGCATTGTTTATGACGGTGATAACGACCACGCGCAGGCGGCAGCGACGCAGATCG
>Ga0209777_10001048_pt1 | contig 42103 bp, 48 predicted proteins | sample FrelakmetHBP12HB_FD_187147 | JGI IMG/M metagenome (GOLD analysis project Ga0209777, IMG submission 187147) | Freshwater lake sediment microbial communities from the University of Notre Dame, USA, for methane emissions studies -HBP12 HB (SPAdes)... | ecosystem: Environmental > Aquatic >...
CATCCATACTTACTCTCTAAGCGCATAGCGATTCTAGTTCTTGTAAAAAGTCTGACACTTCTGGATCCGGTTCTGCATCAATAAAACACCATGATCGCGTTGATGTCACCCACTGTATTAAATCTGTTCTGTCGATTTCAAGCTGGTTCGCACTATCTAGCAGCACATCATCGATATCTTCGTTGCGGTTGGGATGAGTTAAATAACATCTATTGGGCATTTTTTTAATTTCTAAATCGGCATTTCTTAAGCACATTCTGCTATTCCTTTCACTTATACCAAACATCACCAAGTAATGGGCAAAATCCTCCCCCCTTAATTGATTTGGCGATGATTTTTATTATTGCTAATAATAAGGTTAGCATCTTGTCAAAGAATGTCAATTACAAATTATTTAGAAAGGTTTGGATATAGTTATCTATATCCTTTTGAAGATTTGCTCGCGCACGATCTTCCCATTCAGTTTTTAAGTAGTAAATTTGTTTGCGGTGAAGCATTTCCTGAAGAAAGTCATTCCTACCTTTTTTTATCTCATATGGTGAGTATTTATCTTTATAAATTTCAAGATTTTCTTTTTCAACCTTTGCTACCCAAATCTCGTATTCCTCCCACGGCAGTGCAAAGGTTGCTAGATCTAGGTCTAGGACTAACTTTGATACTTCTCCTAGATGCTGCTGATCTTTTAGGTGGTGAGCAGTAGCGTTGATGGCTTCAATCACTCTGCGCTCGTACTCGAAGCTACTATCATTCTTTCCAAACGGTGTATTAACTGCCATTGCTTTGGTGTTGTAGGACAGGTATTCCGCGATAGAAAGAGCCTCATTTAACCCAGGTGCAGTGGGATGTGGAAAGTACACTATGTCATGAAACAAGATCGCTTCAATAATGATCTCCACTTCACTATGATTTTGTGGGACATGCTTCAGCATCTCGCGTAAGTGGTCTGTGTTATGATAATGCCGATGTGGTTGGTCATAACATTCTTTTATAAGAATAGTTTGAGCAATAAGTGGCATGTTAACTTTGTCACAGGCTTCTTCTAGTGTGAATCCGTCACTCATCTTCTTTCCTTATGCATAGGCAAGCATTGCTTGGTTGCTTGAAGTATTACTTACTCTTTCTAGCAGATACGGCAAGTGTTGGCGAAGGAAACTTGTAATCTGGTATGTGGGTAGATTAAGATGCCGCTGCAAGTACGGTCCCAGTGCTTCGGGATTTTCTTCAATATAAGCAATACGTTGCGCAAGTGTTGGTTCGTTATAGTAAAACCACGTCCAAAAGTCGGGGTTATGTTCCCCACCGCAGATTGTTCTCAGATAACTGCCGATCTTTGGATCTGCAATTTTGATTAATTCCTTTAAGCATATCTTATCTTCTAAGTCAGTAGTGCTTGCGAAAGGCTGGTCACCAAGCATCAGGATAGAATCTATAAGCGGATTACCCCGTATAGCTAGAGAAAGGTAGCATTCGCGGTGTCTATAAAACTCATAGCCAAATTGGCTAAGTCCAGCGTCCTTACCATAATTTAGAATTTTACTTCGTTTTTTAGCTGTCGCCACCCCAATCAAGTTGTGAATAGCATTATCTGCACATTTTAGTGACCATCCAATAAGCCAATCCATCGACTTATTGAGATAGTCATTGTTTCTAATTGAAACTAAAATTGATTCCATTGCATATTGTTGAAGATCCGCAAGTGAATAGAGAGAAGGATCGTACTCTTGCAAGAATGATACGCGTCGATAACAAAGACGAGAAATGGGACTGCGTATTTTTTTAAAGAGAGTGGTCATCAAAGTAGAATCAGAAAAGAAATCTGTCCATTCTTTATCAGCTTCCACCCTTAAGTTAGTAAGCTCATCGTCACTTAATAAGGAACAAGCAAGATCTGCCTCTCGCTGGCTAAACTGCGGCCAGCAAGGATTGAGTTTTCCTGTCTTTAAATAATAGTAAAATGCTCGCCAATACTGACTAGTAAAATAGACACAGTGATCGAGCAAGTGATAGATGTCTAATAAGAGAGAAGCCAATTCTTCTGTCGGAGCATGTCGGACTTGTCCTCTCAGATATGAGCCATTTTTCGCTAATCCCAATAGTCGTTTTAGATATTCTTTTTTTATTACTGGCCATCTGGTTTCTTTGTAATCTGGTTGGTAATCAGTTAGCCAGTGTTCAATTTCATCTATAATAGAGAAAAATGGATCTTGGATTTTATATACTATTGGATTTATTAAGGTATGTGATAATATCATTGTTGCATTTTCCTTCCGTTGTAACAATCATTCAATTCAACAATTTTACACTGATACTAAAAGCGCATTTTGTTTGGCATGGATTTCTAATTTTTCAAGCTGGTGTTCGTAGAAAATAATCGCTGAATACTCTTGTTTTGTCCAATGCTCCTTTCCTGCTCTGAGACTTGCGATCTCTTGGATTAGAGATTCTATATGCCAATTGATATCTTTCTTTTCTACGCATACTTCATTGATAATTTCTTTTGCTTTTTCTTTATCGATTTTAGTTAATGACGTAGATAATAATGAAATGTTGCTGTTAACGAATGCGGGACTATGCACAACTATTGCTTGCTTATGGTGCTGATCTACTCCTTCGACTGTTCCTATATGACCATATAAACCTAATCGAAATGAGACATAGTCACCAAGAGCAAGTCGTTGCCCAGTTGAATCCTTTAATCCTAACAGGAGAGATGACTGTGCTAATGCCCAAGCAAAGTAACTCATTTGCGTTGGTGTTAATGTTTGCACAAAAAGACGCATACGTTGAAGCGACTCTGGTAACTCACTCTGGATTGGAATGAAGTAGCGACAAGCAGGATGCTGAGATGAATAAGTCTTTCCACATATGTCTAGTTTTTGTTCACAAATAATTGTCTTTTTACCAAGCAGCCAGGGCTGTCCCCAATTTACGCAATTGCGACAGATCAAAAATTCATCTTGAGCCATTGTCCTACTCCGCTATAATCACACACACTATATAATAAGGCTAAAATTCGCTATTTTGTAATATTATTTTTCCGAGTGAAAAGATTGTAATTGCGAAGTGAAGTTTGGTCAAGGAGATCTTTTAGGGGGGTAAGTTTAGCAATTGTAAACTGCACTGCCTATTATTTAGGCAGCAGCAATCAATAGATTTTTGGATAGCCCGCACCGAGCATAGCGAGATATTCATTTTGTGTTACGAGCGTAACACCTGTTAGAACTGCTCCTGTCAAATGGTCTACCATTTGACCGGCTACAGTAAAGGTTTGCAGGGGATTAATTGCTCGCATTAAGTTAACAACGAAGTAGGGACCAACGTGAAGGGGAGCAAGTGGTGGAACAGCGGTAGTCGATAGATCCATTGCTTGAATCTCACCAACTAATCCTGAATACGTATCAAACACTGAAGTACCAACAATAAAACGCTGTGCCATCACTTCTCTCCTCTTATATAAAATTATTTTACAATAACGGTAAAACCAACTGTTGCGCGGCGGTTAGCCTGATGCTCTGCTTTGGTCTTGTCTGGATTAAGTAGATTGGTTTCCCCTAGTCCACTCCAATCACTTACTACTTTCAACTTACGCAAATATTTACTAACAGCCTTTGCGCGTCTTTCTGATAGTTTTTTATTGTAGGCTTTCGATCCAGTAGAATCAGTGTAGCCTACAATAGTCATCGGTGTCCCCGGTTGCTTTGCCACGACAGCGGCATTAATAATCAGCTTATCGGCTTTCGATAGCTTGCTCGATGCAAATTTAAAATGAACAACCACCACTTGCTCCTTGACCACTGGTGCTGGTGCTGGAGGTGCTGGAGGTACGGGCAATGGTTTAATGTCATGACTACATCCCGAAAAACCGCACCCAACTAAAAGAATTCCCATCAGTAACGTAACAAATCGTTTCATCTCACAAATCTCCTAACAATGAATAATAAAAGTTGGCAGACAACCTGCCAATAAAAACCTATTTCACAATCCAAGCGTTATACGTTCCGCTTGTTCCCGAGGTCTTGAGCATCACAATCCACACATAAAGCCCACGATTATTTGCTTGGTATGTCATACTCTCTGTCATCCCTACCGTAGTAGCACGAGATACTTCTGCCCAATTCTGGCCACCATTCGTACTGTAATACAAGTAAAGATCAAAATCTGCATTTCCTTTCAGATAAATCTTAAGCAGTCTTGCATAATTGACTGAGATTACGTCTTTCGGCTGCTGCTCATAATACGTTGTTGGATTTAAGCTGCCCGATACAATTTGGCACATTAAAGCATCATTACATTCGGGAGGTACCCCAGAATCCACTGGCGGATTTGGGTTTGGTGCCGTTTCTGGACTACTATACAGAAAAAGATTGGGAGTGGAAGATGGGACATTTGAAATGATGCCTCTAGTCGCATCATTAATCAGTTGTGCTGTTATCGTTGCTGGAGATGCCGTAGGATTCTTCTCTAAGAGCAAAGCGACAACACCTGCCGTATGCGGTGAAGCCATCGATGTTCCACTCATCGTAGCGGTGGCAGTTTGGTTAGCTATCCCTACCGATAAAATGGATACCCCTGGTGCATATAACTTAACACAAGATCCCCAGTTAGAGAAACTAGCTGCGGAATCATTTTGATCTGATGCGGCAACTGTTATCGCATCTGGCGCACTCGATGGAGAATATTGACATGCATCAGCACTATTATTTCCTGCTGCCACAACAAAAACTACTCCTTTGGCGGTAGCTTTTGAAATTGCATCGGTGATGGATTGCATCTTATTGCCACCTAGCGACATGTTAGCGACTGCCGGTCTCTGTGCATTTGCTACAACCCATTCAATCCCGCTGAGTACCCAATCCATAGATCCACTACCGTTGCAATCAAGAACGCGGACAGGATGCACAATAGCCCGTTTGGCTACCCCATATGTCGTTCCCATAATGGTGCCCGATACATGGCTACCATGCCCATTGCAATCCGCAGAATCACTATTTGGAATAGCCGAGTAACCTTTGCCGATTCTTCCCGTGAACTCACTATGAGTGGACATAATGCCAGTGTCAATAACGTAGATGTTTACTCCATACCCAGTCGCAGAATAATTATACATATGATCAAGACCACTTCTAGAATCAATGCGGTCTAATCCCCAAGGCGGATTGGATTGGGTAGTTAAGATATGCATCGTAGTGTTTGGCTCGACATACAATACCCCATCGCGCTGTAATGTACTAGGAGCATCATTGGTTTCGATGAGCATACCATTGAGATTTGGATAGCGATTCTTAACGGTCTCATTAGATCGGAGAGAAAAACTTTGACTATTAAAGTCTGGCCTCAACACCACAATATACTCATTAGGAATTACATTATCGGTAAAACCATCAGAAGCTGGATATGATGCAAATACGAAAGGTGAGAATAAAACAAAGCATAGCCCAATTAAAATTTTCCACATAAAAATCTCCTAAAAGTGAGTTATGGCAATTTGCCAGAGTATTCCCTGGCGCGGATTTTTTCAATATGGACTTTGATAGCATCAGTAAACTCAACGGAATTTAAGGCGTTCTTTACTGCTGGATTGCTATTATAGATAGTAAGGTTTCCAATCACCTCTAAAAGATTTTTTTCTAACCCTCGCGGTGAGCATTTTGCGGCTGGCATGTCAAACGCACCGGAATGTTGATGTAGGTTACGATAAACCACCAGTTCATTTTTTTCTATTTCTCCCGTCAATTTATTACGAAAATCATACCCCTCTTCCATTAGACACCGGAAAAATCCCAGTGCAATAACTTGATTAACTAGAATCTCATTCATCATTAGTATCCTTTTTTAAGAAATAGGTGCCTACATTTTTCGATGTAGGCACCAAGGAGGTTTTTTACGGTAACCCGTAACCACTCAATTTAATCTGAGTGTGTGTTGTTCACAGTTATCCTTAAAAAATACTTGCTATGCTTGATACAATATTGATATCTACCACTATCGCTTAGGCGCGAAGTGACATGGCAGAAAATTGTGCAGGTTACTCCTCTAAATTTCATAATGATTTAGATGCCTTAAAAAATAATTTTAACCGTGCCTAAAGTTTTTTAAAAAAAGTCCGATGTAGCTTGTGAAGCTACAATATGAGAGCTTCAAACCACAAAGAAGGAGTTAGTTATGGCAAGCAAAAAACCAGCAAAATCACCGGCTACCGATAAAAAGACCGATGATAAAAGGGCAATCAAGGAAGTCTTTGGCGATGCTGCCATCATGGAAGAACCAGCAAAGAGCAAGGAGGAAAAGGGCGATTATGTACAAATGGGTAACGGCAAGGATTCACTGCAAGGATACGTTGCCATTTTGCTGGTCAAGAAGGCTCTGGAAGCGCAGGAAGAGCGACTTTCAAAGCGTCTCAAGAATGTTGACGCCTTCACATATTTTCACAATCAGGTCGTTAAAACTGGCGCACAACCAGAGCCAGTGATAGGCGTGGAAGAAAATGCATCCGCACAGTTTCAGTGCAGGAAAAAGCCGAATTTTGACGAGAATGTCGCCAAGATGCTGGCAGATGCTGGGGTTAATTGTGAACGGGCAGAACAAATTCCAGAACGGTTCGTTATTAATCCTCTCTTGCTTGAGGACCAAGCAATGATGGGAAAACTGGCGGTTGCTATCCAGGGCTTGAGACTTGATTATCAAGTCGTGATCAAGCAACAACCGAAATACAAATTTAATGTTACTAAGGAGACATATCTCCAAATTTCTAAAATCAAGGATTCGGAATTGCGCAGTCGTCTTCTGGCAAGTATCTCAATTATCGCAGTTGCCCAGCCACAGTTGGATGTTGATGGGGATGTTATCGCCGCAGCACTCGACATCTTGCGCGAAAAAAACATCCTTGGTGACTAAAAGTGATCAAATTTTTGTGGCTTGGTCTTTCCAAGCCATTAAAGGGAGATATTATGAAGTTTACTGAGTGGAATTATATGTTTCCACCTCGACCAGATAGTGCTATTCCACCATCCATGCTAGGCTATTATGAGAAAAATGGCTGGCTGGCGCAGTACAAGAAGAACGGTACATGCACCATTATTGGCATCTCACCGAACAAAGAGTTTATCGCCATGAATCGTCATGCCGACTTTCATAAAACTTGGCAGCTAACTGACCACATCAGAAAAGAATTGGCGCGGCTGTTTAAGGAAAAAAAGTGGTTTGTTCTCTGCGCTGAAATCATGCATTTGAAAGGACCGACCATCAAAGATACCATCTACATTCATGACATGCTTGTGTGGAAAGGCGAATTTCTTTTTGATTCTACTTTTCTCGAACGCGCACAAATTCTCGATGAACGGCTGATCACTAATGTCGAGGCGCAAAGTCATTACGTTTGCGATAGTGAGGGTAAGATTTGGTTTGCTAAACGGTTTGACAAAGATTTTAAAACCGTATTCGCATCGATTAAAAACACTAAGATCGATGAGGGCTTAGTCTTAAAAGATCCCGAAGGTAAACTGCGATTCTGTGACCGCGCTGATGCTAATGCATATTGGCAGGTCAAGTGTCGTCATAAGTCAAAAGGGTATGCATTTTGAAAGGAGAATAAGTCTTTATGTGAGGTAACGCATTCTTTCCATCTCGCAATTACTTCTTTTTTTTGCTAAACTAATATAGATCAATCAACTAATATTTTGTGAGGTAGTAATGGATTTCGCTCCGTACAAGGAATTGTTGTTAAAAATGAAACACGAGGCGCAAGTATCAGACGTAGATGTCACAACTATAATGCAAACAGAACGCGAGGCAGATGATTTGGATATAGCTAGTGCGGATGCTCAAGCGCAGATCGGTAAGCGGCTTCTTGAACGTCAAACGGCATACGTCAAACGCATCGATATTGCGCTTAAAAAAATTGAAGATGGGAGTTATGGTGAATGTGAAGAATGCGGTGAGATGATTGCTCCAAAGCGATTACTAGCGCGTCCGGTTGCCCTGTTATGCATCCCCTGCAAAGAGCGGCAAGAGAAAGCAGAGAAGAAAGATAAAGCACCCAGAGGCTTTCTATCCGTGGAAGAAGAATAGTACCAGAGAATAGCAACACATAACTGAAAGCAGATACTGGTTTTTGTTCAATAATCTCCGTAGAAGTAGAAGATCAGAAAGGAAAATACCACCAAAAAAGTGATGATAGAATTGGCTTAGTGAAATTTCAAAAGGCAGCAGCGGTTAAGTGTCATCCCGATCCCATTTTCCTATTGGACATTTTTCAGCTTTCCACTGTACCTTTAATCCAACAAAACACCAACATTTTCTGCACTGCCTTGTGAATAGTTCCAATTCTTCACAGTCGCAGCATAGGCGTAAACGGTAGCTGGCAACTTCGAGAGATACTGGTTTTGCTCGAATCCATGCCCAAAGAAAAATAGGAAAGCGGATAGCTGCTCTGAGAAAGTTGATTGCATCTCTGAGCAAATTCTCACCTCCCACCTAAATCTTTATACATTTTGTGCCAAGTATCTTCATCAAACTTGTCATAGTCGGTAAGAGTGATATCATGTTCTGCTGCAAAATCTTTAGTTAGCTCTTCAAACTTATCAGTGTTCACAAAGCTGTGTGCTTTTTCTCTCAGTAAGTCATGATAGATCCCTTCCTCAAACGCATGATCAACAAACTTTTCCCAAGTCATTCGTGTGGGTAGCCCAGCGGCAAGAGCCGCAATTTTTTTAACGTAGCTCATATCTCATCCTTCCAATTTTTTAAAAAAGCCAACACCATCAATGCAGCCAAAACCATAATAGGGATCTTTGCCTTTCGCGCCTAAATCCTGTGCGCTACCCTCCAATGCGGATGTTATTCGATCTCTTAATTCTACCCCTGCCTTAGCATCTTTAGAGAGCGCATAAGACACGCCAAGGGTAAGTAGACCAGCTACCATAGGTGCAGCCATCGAAGTGCCCTGTAGCTGCCTAAAACCACCGCCAAGATAGGCAGAATAGCAGGCAACTCCTGGCGCACAGACTGCGATATCAGCACCGAAGTTTGAGAAAACTGCTCGTGTTTTATTCTTGTCCACAGCGCTTACTGCTAAAACACCAGAGTAATCAGCAGGATAGAAGTTTTCATTTTCTCCATCATTCCCTGCCGCGACAACAATCAATGCACCTTTTTTATATAACTGCCACAACAGCTTTTCTTGCTTGCTATTTTTGCAGGTACTACCAAGTGACATATTGATAACATGTGGAAATACGTCCTGTTTTAATATCCATTCTAAAGCAGCATTGGTAAATTCGGCAGTTCCCGATCCAGTATCATCAAGGACGCGCAGAGAGTAAAGATTACAGTTTGGTGCAATACCCACCCCACTGCCGCCTATTTTGCCGCAAACCCATGTCCCATGTCCACAACCATCTTCGGGAGAAGGAATGCCAGGAACAAAGGATTTGGCGGTTAGCTTTGTATTACTGAACGCTGGATGATAAACATCGATGCCAGTATCAAGGACAAAGACGTTTACTCCTTCACCGCGAGTGCCATAGTGCGTCCAGACAAACGGAAGACCACAAGCATTGAAATCCCATAGAGTGTTAGTAGTCATGTTGCTAGTGGGTGAAGCTGCCCAGTTGGGAGCAGTTTTCCCCAAGGATACAACCTGAATTCCTGCATCAACTGCCTGTTCACTCATGATTTGTCGTTCGCGTTGTCTTACTGCGAGATTCTTTTTATCAGATATGATATCTGCGACATCGTTATTTGAAATGTTTTTCATGCTGCCTCATCCACACTACTTAATGCTTCTAATGCTTGCTTTGCCTTCAAACAAATCTTTGTTGTTTCTTCATTAAGTGGTGCAAGTCTGATCTTTCCCTTAATTTTTATTATTGGTGCTTCAAAGTTTGGAATATGCTCTTTATATTTATGCATGCGATGCGATAGGGCAGGTGGAGTTATTCCCAATGCCTTAGCGATATATGATAATCTCAAATCTGGTTGAAGTAAGGAAGATAGAACGATTAAATCATCAATATCTAGGTGTCTTAAATACGTTACCATTTTTTGCTTCTCCCAAGGTGTAGGATTCACTTGCCAACGGTTTTCCTTCCGCATCTAAAGATGTGATAACCAGATCATTGGGTAGCGTGAGAATAGGCACATATATCTTGTCAGTGAGAAGGAATACTCCGTAAAAAATGTCATCATAATAAATAGCAAAAGAATTAGATGGGTTACTTTGATGAAAATGCCCAGGCTTTAATGTGATAACCCAATTACTTTTATCTTTAGTTGCAGTGAATGCAACATTATCTATCGTAGGTTTATCGGAAATGCTTGCGGTACTATTATGTTTAGACAGCTCCCTTAGAATACAACATTCAAAGGCAAGAAAAATAAATGTAGTTAATAGAACTGCTGCGAGCCTTAACTTCATTTTTCATCTCTAAAGTTTTTTTACGTCTGGGAACTTTCCATTCTTATACCATAAAGTAGAATATTTGTGCAGCATTTTTACAATGGTATCTTTATCATCTTTTGCCGTCAATGTGGCGGCTTGCTGTGGTGTGAAGACATGACTGACATAAATCGAAACCGTATCTCCTTCGTCTTGAATAACTTCCAGCTTGGTAATCCGATTGATTGTCATGCTGAGATGATCTCTTGAGAGGACATGAAAACCATGGTTTTTCTTTAGATAGTCACTAAGGGTTTTCCAATCACTACCCACCGTCCACTCAACAACATGTGCAATATAATAACGGCTAGAGGTTTCTTCAAATTCAGATCCCAGGTATTTAATCGCTCTTGTTCTCTTAAGTGTACCGTCAGATTTTAAATGCCGCTCCCAAGTCTCGATCAGATCAGATGCTTTTTCTTCCCCATCTTCAACATCTTTACAAAGAACATCTCTCGCATCATTCACCTGCGTCACTGTGGTAAACGAGTAGGGGATAAGGTTAAGTTTCAATGCTGAATTGGCATAGAGAATACGGGTTACCGCTTCCTTTTGGTCTGCATCTCTACCTGCGCGTTTTCTAATTTCACTACGCCAATTTTTCTTAACTTCATCCCATAACCAGTAATTCTTTTCTGATACGTCTGGTGGGTATGCAGCATCTTTTTTGGCACCTTCAACTATATTCATAACAGTCTCCTCATCAGTGTCAGGAGGATCACCGAGGACTTGTTCATCATTATCGTCATGAACAAAGTCAAATTTAGTAATCCCCAAATCCTTAGCGAGAGCATCAATTGCTTCCGCTATTTTATCAAAGTCAAAATCTAACCAATCAGTCGTATCTGATCTGGCGATTTTTTTCAGAAGATCTTCCAAAGCATCTTCCATACCCGAATAAACCAGCGCCTGCTTGCCTTCAAACTTTGCTGTTTTTAAAAGCACTTTAATCGCTGAAGGAGAGTGGAATAGGGGTTGAATCGCATTAAGCTGATTCTCCCGATTTTGGCTGGGATCAAAGAAGAATAATTGATATTTAATCGCAATCATAGATTTAATCCTTTAAGTTGGCAAATATGCCCAGCGTGTTGCTATAGAAGATCCTTCGTTTGCTTTATATCCCATCAGTGTAATGGTCAGCGGTGTTAATGCACCTGCCAGTGCAGTGAGATCGAGAGCAAAGGGAATAGAAACACTTGTCATGCCAGTAGAGTCAACCAGTGTAAATGCCGTCAGTGAAGTCCACACTAACTTATATCCTAAGACAGAAGGCAAGTAGGACGATAGGGTAATTGCAGATGAAGTCATAAAGTCGCTACTGAGTACCCCACCATTCACTGCAAGGAGTGTCTGAAGTCCTATTTGAATACTCCATGAGTAGGGCTGAGAGGCAACATCCCCACTGCCATCAACGCGAATCGATCCCCTAGTGAAGTACCATGGCTTGTCAAAGGTTATGTTATTAAGAGTAAGAACATCGGCAAATGAAGTTACCCCTGTCGGTATCCATGAATGCCCGCCAGTGTATATGGAGGCACATGGAGCAACGAGTTGAATGATCTGCTCGGCACCATCACCCTTACCTTGATCCCAGATAATCTTAACTCGACCAGTAGACGCACCAACATTAAGTGTTGCAAGGATAGCTACCCCACCACTTAAATTATAAATGGGAGATGTTACCAAACCATCAAAGGTTGTTAGTTGAATACGACCAAACGCATTATTTGCACTTGGTGCTACGATGATTTCAAAGGTTTCATTTATGTTTGCGACTGCTGGACTAAGGATAGTCACAGGTGGCACAGAGGAGACATCGCTTCCTGTTCTTTGATAATAACGCAGCGTAAAGGCAGGCAGCACCGCTCCTGGCTCGGATACCTGCATTCGTATTGAACTGAGTGGATCAGCTAAATTGACTGTCCAGCCATTAGGCATCGGATCGAAATAAGGCGATGGCCATGATGGGGAAATATTAAAATCAGCATTGGGAAGATCATTGGTGTACTGCCCTTCCAGCCTAACTGGCGCATATGAGAGATAAGGAGCCGCGTTGGATGCGCTTTGCGCTACTGTGGATGATAATGCGCGTCCCGCCCCACCACCAACATAAATTAGAGGATCACTGATCATATCTGCGCCAAGTCGGACAGGATCTGTTCTCTCCAGCGAAATCTCTGCCCACAGTTGGGGGTAGTCAGGCGGCAAGGCAGCTTCTGCCTTATAGGGATTAGCACTCTCCCCCGGTCTTCTATCTTCAGGCGCAATCGGCGTAATGGCATCGATGGGTTGTTCAGCAAGAATGCTTTGGGCATATTGAACAACCTGAACAACAGGGATACGCTGCTGCGTGAGATCGGGAAGAGTAATATTCAAATACTGTGGCAATGGCCAATAGCCAGTGAAATAGAGATGAGCTTCTCCGTTTTTTATATTATCACTGGTGAGATCAAATTCAATGATGGCTGGGATTTGTGGCGTACCATCGACTTGGTAAGCACCAATTTGAACAATATCACTAGGAACTGACGGCACACTTAGTAAGCGCAGTAAGAGTTGAGAAGTGTTTTCTAGATATTCCGCTGCACAACGCATTCGAGATCCTTAAGTATGAATAGCATAATTGATGATGCTACTGGCTTCTTCCTGTGACAGAGATAGGGTATCGATTAAATCTTTCCGCACTGTATCATAGGAATGTTTTAGATTTTCAAACCTCTTATTCTTCTTCAGCATAGCTACACTTCTTTTGATCGTTTTCTCGTCAAGAACACTTACAATTTTATATTTTGCGGTTACTGCATCTCTAAACATCTAAGTCTCTTTCTATGGTATCTACATCTTTTTTAATATGCTTAAGGACTATCATTAAGGCGCTCAGTTGCTTCCCACTCACCACTGCGTTCGTCGCTAATAATAATAACTGCAAATCGTTTTCAAAATTCAATAGTAGGTCTGACATATGTGGTGGATTAGATATTCTAAGCACTAAAATAAAAACTAATGATGCCCAAAAAAACCACATGTTGCCGGTTATGCTCGTTACTAAAATAGCCACCTTGTCGTTGAACTTCTTGTTCTTCATTACATTCCCCCCAAATTAGAATTGAGAGAGATAGTAACTGGTAACAACTTGAAACAATTGACTATTTTACGCCGTATCCAAACAATCCTGCTAGTTCATGGTGGCGCTGCTCAATAATGTCCCAGTTCATGTTGTGCCATACCATGTCTAGGTATTCATCGAATTCCAATTTAAAATCCCCGATCCAGGCATGTTCCCAGCAATCGATGACGAGCATTGGGGTAACACCAAGAGGGACAGAATCGTCATGGCTGCGAATGGGAAAACCGACGAAGGTTTTAAGCGAGTGCGCCCATCCCCAAACTACCCAACCGTTTGGCTTTGCTGCGTCAGCAAAACTATTCATCCAAGTCTTGAAAGTATGCAAGTCAGAATCCCTGCGTTCAAGGATCTCATCTAGTAGTGGACTACTGATCGAATTTTCAGATTTTTCTTCGATCTGCTCAAACCATAAGCGATGAAGGTAAAGAGCGTTATGCAAGAAGGACCTTTCGAACGGTTCTTCCTGTTCTTCATCGTCATTTTTTTCTAGTTCTTCCAATCTTAGCTTATAATTTTCATATAATTCTTCATGGATTTTTTGGATTTCGGGACTATTTAAGGGCATACTAAACCTCTTATCATACTGGCGGAATTGTGATACCAAGTAATGTTGCCAGAAGTGGATGCATTACGTAAGCGTAAGGTGGATGTACTTCCCCATTATGGTCTGCAATTTGATCATGTGTTCTTACAATGCGTACTGCATTATAAATCGGAGCGGTAACAAATGATGCTTCGATTATTTTCCCCACATCCCCAACACCAAATTGAAGTAGTCCAGTTGTTGGAAAAGTCATGGTAGGAACAGCGCCTACTACATCAAGACTTGAAGCTACAAAAGGATAGCCAAGATTTACCTGCCCTACCCCACCAACTAATTTAATATCATAACTGTCATCATAACGGTTTTGGGTGGGAGATAGTCGCGAGAGTAAACGGATAAAGCGATCACCAGGAATTAAAAATTCTGCGGTTAGAGCATAATTGTTTATCGCAGAAGTTACCGCTGGGCTAGCGGCAGCGATCAAAGTATTCCAATAGGTGCTTCCAACCATGATAGCCTTAAGAATATTTATTTGACGATTCGCAGGAGAAAGTTTTGTTTGGATCAAGGCAAGGGGTTGGTTTTCATATACAGATTTGGCTTCAATACTTTTAAAAACTTGCAACAGTTGTACATCGTTTGTCGCGAAAATATTAACGAGTTGAGTATACTTAAAACTAGTAGCCATACCATCTACGGTATTTCGTATTGCTATTTGTGTCATAATGTTACCTTTATTATGTGTCTATAATTATGAATTTAATCTTGCACACACTAAACTTGAAGCATTTCAAAGTTGGCTAGTAACTGACTAAATCTCGGTTGTGAGTTAAATACCATGAAAGTAGCTCCCCAGCTTGTAATCTGGTTTGGATGCTCGGCGGAATCCGTCCACGCCACACCTTCTTCCGTGAAAAATCCCTGCAGCCATATTCCTTTTTGACCAAAAACTGGTGTTACATATATAATATTAATATAGTTAGGCTCACCATCTTGTTCAGTAACATCAGGTTGATCTAATAACTCTAGAAAATCGAAAAAGTTACCTAAACCTGGAGTTGGTGCAGTGGATGTATCCTCTCCCGACATGATATCGTTATAACCACCTGGGGTGATAATCCCAGTTTGAAACGTGAAAGAAATCATGGGTTGATCAAACCGCGATCCTTGTTGGGAAAAATTAGCTCCATACATCCCTGTTTGTGGCCACTCATGATGGACAACGCCACCGCTGATTTTCTCAACGGTGGTCCTCGTTGCCATCTTCCATTGACACTCACTGGGATTCACCCACCACTGCATGTAATCCAAACCACTACTAGGAAAGTAGAAGTTTGGATCTACTCTTCCCATTGTCCAGCGAACAGATCGCACCGATTGCGGATGCCGCTGATTAGGAGTAACTGTAGGCGATCTACTAGCATCCTTTAGACTTTGGATAAGAGTTGCTTGGTTAAGTGTGTAATCGCTCTGCGCCATTTAGACTCACTTTACAACTTCAATATCCCAATCCGATTCGTATTTATCCATAGGAATGGAGCCAGCAGCTAGCGATTTATTTCTAAAAGTACCTGTGCTGATTCTTTCCTGTGCATACGCTTTAACGTCTTGGGGGAATTGTCCTGCAATTAAAAACTGAAGATCACTTGCTGTGAGTTCACCGCTATGAATCTCTAGGTCATTAATCAAAGTACCACCGTCAATTTCGCCTACTACAATCCGTTGCTCCCATGCTCTCATCTTTGGATGCAAACTTAATTCTTCTGTGTTGGCGTGCGGGTTATCAAGAGAGTTGACGGCTTGTTGAGAAGAACGAACGGTAGAAACCATAGCCGCTTTTCGAGTTGATTCTATTCTAGATCCTGCTGCGAATTCAGATTCAGTCAACCGGCTGTACTCCTTACGACCGCGATCTGAATTTAACATCTCTATTGCCTTTTCTTCAGGAATAATCTTCAGTGTATTCTTCTGAAGTGTTCTTCTTAACTCAATGTTATGTTCCAAAACATTGCGCGGCAACATGGAAGTTAAACAAAACGGAATCCATGTTCTAGGGAATTCTAACTTAATTGACTTACCTGAAATGGGATCGTTGATTGTGGTCGATAACAGACCTTTTGGCTCTGTGTTGTTAATGACGTAAATCTTCTTTCCAGAATTGAATAATTCATCGAACAAAGTAAGATTGTCTTGGGCATCATAGTTCATCATCATACAAACTCCTTAATAATGGATAAATACTGTTCAACCTTGAACAGCAAAGCTAATTATAACAATTTCTGCACATTAGTTTTCAGCAGCACATCTTAAAATTCTTGTTCCGCGTCCACACCAATGGCTATCATCAAAATCCACACCGCACCATTTTCCACTACCACATAGGGCTACCATCTGCTCAACTGATTTATCATGATGGTTTGGGAATAACTCTCTGGCCGCATAATTATCAAGCACAATTGTTGTTAATTTTTTACATTTTTCCAGGATGATAGTTAAGAATGCTGACCTATCATACCCATGTACCGAATCTACTGATGCAATATCAAAATCATCCGTCAATAGCGATAGCTTATCTTCAAGACTTTTTTGATCTTCAATAAGAAGATATGTGACATTTGTGATACCTTTTTCTTCCAGTATCTTTTGCATTGTAGCATACCAAGATCGATTTGTTTCAATTGAAAGCACTGATTTGCATCGTCTTGCATAAAACAATGTTGATCCACCTGTCCCAATCTCTACCACTGTATCAGTTGGTTTGCAGGTTGCATCCAACAAATGAATCGATCCTGGCACTTGCCATGGAACTTCATTTTCTACGCACTGTGTTCCATTCCAATAATCTGCTTGAATAATTATGCTCATGGCGAATCCCCTAGTTATTTACTTTCTTCTTTCTTCTTTTTCTTTTCTTCCTTCTTTTCTTTTGCGGTTTTTTGTGGTGCTTTTTTCGCCTCTTTTTTCCTTTTAATTTCTTTGCCCATAGTAACTCCTTAACAGAAAATAATGAAAATAATGACGTTTGCTAACGCTTAAACAATGGTAGCCAATGCCGCAAATTTTGTGCAAATGGTGGCAATGGTTTCCAGTTTACCGCGTGATAGCCCTTTAATAAGAATCGGATTATACATATGTAGATATTTATCAGAGTTAGCAGTTAGCTCACCATAATATTCTTGCGCGGCAGCGACTTCTCCCTGCCAAGCTAATAGAATGCCAGATAACGCATTAGCATCCTGACGAATTTCTTCCGTGGATTTTCCACTCTGAAGAGAAGTCTGCCAGTTCTCGGGGTGAGCGCTTCCTGGCTGGGTGTCTGTTTCCCCAGGCTTCGCAGCAGGTGGTGGTACATCTTCATCTTCACTGGGTTGTTCTTCTACTGGTGGTTGCTCAGTAACTTCACCATCATCGTTGATTACCTGATATCGGGCGGCTAATCTCTGTCTAAAACTTGTCATAAAAGTCTCCTAACTTATTAATTCTGCTCTAGATTTATTTAATAAATGCGACATGATAGAGGTGACTTCCCCGCGTACTTGTTCTACGTCATCTTCTAGCATCGCCACTTTAGTTAAAGCTTCTGTTACGGTATCCTTGTCAACCGAATTTGCTTGTAGCTTAATAATTTCTACTTTAAGCTCCTGTGTCGTTTCCTGTACTCCATCAATCATGTAAATTATTTTATCATTTTTACCATCTGTTTGTTGAGTATGATTATTGCATCTGGTTTCCCATTTAGCAAAGTTATTATCGTAGCTAATAACAAGTCGTCTAAGTAAAAAGACCAAAAGAAGCCCGCTTCCGCCAAATCCCCCAAGAAGAGACAATATTGTATTTAGATATGTTGAATCTTCATCTGGTAAAAGTGTTACGGCTGTGGCTGACGGCATTGCAGTTACAGTTTGATAATTTTGCACTGCTGGCTTATTAACTAACGAGTCAATCGATTTAGACTTCGCTATTCCCACCGTGAGGGTGACTAGAACAAGTAGCAAAAAAAAGTAAGTCACTCGGTTCATAGTTTTTGTTATCATGCTACTGCCTTTTCCTATGTGGTGTTATTATTAATGCCATAATATCATGGGTAATTATAACTATACCACAAGAAGTGCTTCTGTACCGTGATAAACATCATCAGGTTCAAAAAGAAAGCGATCACCAACCCATTGCAGTTGAAATTCTGGCGCATCTGTGACGTTATCTTTTCCAACCAAATAAACAAATTCTGAGCAATAAAGTCTAATAAATAAACTAGCGGGAATTACAGCATTTTTATCGCAAACTAATGATATGAAATCTGGCTCTAGTTCCAATGAATAGTCGTAGTCGAAATTATCTTTGGGGGAACAGCATAGAGATTCGATCAATGCGAGCCTACGCTTTGCTTCCTCAAGATCCAAAATAGGAAGCCTTCCCAAATAAAAGCTATCCACTCGGTTTAAATAATCCTGAAGTGGTTGATAAACAAACCCCTCAGTATTAATATGTTTAACGCTTAACTCCCCAGGCTTGGCTGCGTTGTTCGGATCAATGAATACAAAACCGCAGTGTGCCCATTTGACACTGCTATTTAATAAACGTTCTAGGTTAAAACTAACCATCTTCCGATCAACACCGCAGAAAACAAAAATCCCATCTCCCTTTTCAGCAATCGACTTTTCAATCGCGTTTTTGACCTGCCAATAATTCGATCCTTTAACTGCTGGCCAACCATAAATCCGCAGCGTCCAACCCGATAAAATATTTCTCCCTAGCCACCGCCAAGCCCTTGTCGTTAAAAACCACGATAGCGGTTTTACTAATAAAGTAGGTAACATATTGCTCCTCAAAAGAAGAATTAAGTACCTAGTTTAACTAAGTTGAAAATAGAAAGTCCCAGTCGCAAAGTCAGCATTAGCGTAAGGAGTATCGTTAAGAAGACAAACACGAAAAATAGCACCTACTGCACTATCCAAAGTGAACGCTTGAATATAATTAAATGGTAATATAATAGTATCTCGCGTTAATCCTCCGAATTGGCTTACTACTCCCTGCCCAAGATTCGCAGCATTTAAAAAGTCAAAAGCATTTCGATAATCAGCACGAAGCTGACCGTAACCCGCATTAAACAAAGCATCGGGAAATGTGCCGTAAGTAGATAGTGATCCTCCTGCCCAGACTTCAAATCGCAAAGTATCTGTTAGTTGAACCCCTACCGAAAATTGTAATTCCACATGTTCGACAACCAGTTTATGCCCAGGCGGTGGTATTAGTAGCCACTCTGATGGATGTGATACTCCATTGGTTGTCCAATAAGTAGCTGTAATAGTGTTTCCACTTTGACTTGTAGTAAATGTAACAGTTCCCGCTACATAATTAACGGTGTAACCTGATGTTACTATAGTGCCATTTACGGTTATTAACACTGCCCACTGAGTATGCGCTCCCCATGCACCACTTCTAGTCGGGATTTGTTTATAGGTGTAGGTAAGTGTTGGTGCATAAATATTTACCCACCAAGGATTCGCGGAAGTGAAAGTAAGACCATCTCCACTATCTGCCAGCGCTTCTCCTACTACTTGTACACTCTTTTGATACCATGTTGTTCTATTGGTAAGATCGGGAGTGAGAAGGGATACGCCGTGAGTTCCCGATGTACCAGAAAAAATGCCGGGTTCTACGATAAGATTACCCATGCTGCTAAATTTAGTCCCAGTAAGGGATACGGAAGCGGGAAGAACGCCTTTAAGGAAATTAATAGCGGTATTAACATCGGAATAGGTTACTGAGCCGTTACCCACCAAGGCAAGCCCATTAGCTACTGCCGTTAAAAATATCGAATTATTTGCCCATGCTGTTGCGCTATCACCGTCAGGGAGGGTGAACGTCTGGCTTGGCTCTAGAGTTTGACCACACCATACATGTTCAATAGTATCAACGTTTGTAACTGTTATCATTTTTGTATACCTCGTCGGGCACGTAAGCCTTTATTGTTTTAAGTCCAGCACGAACTGCCTGTAGGACACGGTGACGACCATCAGCAGGCTCCCACTTTACTACCCCTTCATCGATTTTCCAGTGAAGTAAACTGTTCACGTCTTCTCTAATTATCGGAATAAGAATAACTGCTGGTATATTTTCAGTGCCAAAATGTTTAGCGTACTCGTTCACACGCCCATTAAAAAACCAATCATGCTCTAAGGGAGTTCCACTTGAGTTTAAAATATCTGTAAGAGGAACGTCAAGAAGATGCCAATTTGAAAACCTTCCCACTGTTTCCCTAGCTCTATCCTCTTCCACTTGTCTGAAATCAATCCAATCCCCTATGTGGGTGATCCAATATTCGATAATCCATTCACTAGTAAGCGATGACATATCTATGCCCATACAAAATAAATCAACGCACTTATAGTGACGTTTGCATTGTCCGACCCCGCTCCCATGTAAAGTGACAACCCCTGTCCTGCTGCATACGTACAATATCCTGCAGGATTCCATCCCCCGTTGTATCGCCCTTCACCGCAGGGGATAGTAGCGAGGTTTACACCCAAGTTGGATACTTCTCGAAAGTAGAGAATGTAATTACTATAAACACTTCCGTTAAGTAAGCTGTTGTCACACCCGTACCCAATGATTTTAGCTGCTCGGGGGAAACGTAGCGGTACCACATCGGAAGTAGTTGTTGAGGAGACGCCACCGGAGAGGTAAAAGTTTTTACTCTGTTTACCCCAAAAACAAATAGTCATGGCACTAATCCCCGCAGTGCCAGTTCTATCATATACCCAAGTCCCCGCTTGCGTACCTGCCACCTGTAATACCACGATGGTGGCATCAAGGGGGTAGAGCGTAACGATAGCGTTTCCCACAGCATCTTGTACATTGACAATAACGCTGGAAGAATTCCATAGGTTATAAGTCCACCCACTAGTAATTGTCCTTGCATCTGGCAATTGGAGTATTTGCCCGGATGTTGATCCTGTAAACATCTGATAAAAAGTTGACGCAGAGGTTAACGCCACGGTCCCCGCTGCTGTTATTATAATATTCGTCTGGAATCTTGCAGATGCGGTATCTAGCAAACCTTCAATCGTTATATTGTCGCGTGTTAATGTCATAGCCTTTTCCGTTCATCCTACCAGCGTAAAATCTTAGTAATAATATCCCGTAATTGTCGCAAACCATGTCGGAGCATTTGAAGAGAAAACCGCATTTGCAGTTAAACCAATCTGAATAGATCCGTTACCTATAATTTCATAACCATCAGGAATATCGATTACACAGCGATCCCATGCTGATGCGACTGCTGCTGTCGCAGTAGATACTGCAAACAAGACAGGAGTAGAAGATGTGGTCACTGCACCTGTAGTGTTCATACGTAAGCTAAATGTAGTGATCTGTGCCGTGGCAGTTGCATTACCACGCGAAGCTAGGATAATGGAATTGATACGCAGCGTCTTACCACTTGTCACAACAAATGAAGATCCCGTTGTAACCGCTGCTGTTCCCGATGACAGTGACAGTGTAATAGCGGTTTCTGTCCCTGTTGTTCCTGATGCCACGTTATTAGCATAGAAGACCACTGATGTTCGTCCCGTATCTTTTTGATCCTGAGTAGATACCGCATAAGTGCCCTGAGTATTTTTCGCTTGCACACTAAGAGCGCGAAGATTTGTACCATCACTGCCACCAATTTGGACGGCATTTGTGGGAGATGTAGATCCTGGTGCTTGATCAAGGACAGCACCAGTGTTACCCAACACTTGCACCTTACCTATCGTATTAGTTCCCGATGGGAGGGAGGAGCTAGACGATAAGCTAACTGGCATTGAGTTAGTGGCGGATACATCACCGCCATCCACGTCCATATCGCCGAGTACCATCTTAACCCGCTGCACCAAAACGCCAAGACTTCCCACGTTCTCTGCAGCTATTGTTGATCCTGATCCTGGTGTTACAGTAACATTATCTCCACTCATATTATTCTCCTCAAGGGTATGTTAGTGCTAGTAAAAGTCCTATTGGACCTCCGCTTGTTATAGGTGTTGTCGGTATTGGAACTGCTATCCATGAAACTTCAGTTGTAAATGAAGTATGCGCTCCCGAATCAATAGTGAATCCACTATTAGTTTTATTAATATATCCCCAATCTCTATCTGATACCCCAGCTACTGATATTGCGTAGGTGTAGCCAGTAGGAAAGGGCGAAGAAAACACCACAGGATAAGTTAAAGTTGGTGTTCCTGAGAATGAAGATCCTTTAACTACCCCCGACTGAATTGTCGGCGCTGTTGCAGAGGCTAATGTGCAAAGGCTCCACGTCCCAGCTACAGTTCCAGCAATTTGAAGCACCGCTATAATTTTTTGGGTTGCTAAGAGAGTAAGTAAGACGGCTCCAGATCCATCCTTTATCGCTATCGACTGTGTAGAGTTATTATGAATTTCAAAACGATGAGATGCAGATATCGTTGTAGCATCTGGTAGCTTAACAATTTGTCCTGGCGTGTATCCGGTAAATATCCACACATAAGGAGATATAGAAGTAAGAGTAATCGTCCCCGCAGACGCAGGCTGTACGGAACTTAAGGTTCTAAACCCAGTCGTTGAGAGGATTTGTTCAGCGGTTATATTATCATTCCAAAATGGCATCTAATGCACCTTCTGTGTTACTATTTAACCTTAACTACTAGGCGCGACTTGCATCCAAAAAGCGAAGAATAAATCTTGAATCTTTTAGTCGTCCTTTTAGGGCAATAGCTTGTGCGACAAATGCCTTTTCTTGTGGTGTAAGAAGTTGCCCTTGATACCATCTAGCATAGAGATCTGGTCTTAATTCTTGGAATGCCCTAGTACACCAAGTATGATCTACTCTAGTCAACCATGAGCATTGGCAGCCACCGCAGCCGCAGCCACATCCTTGACCGTATCCAGCCTGCGGTTTGGTTGGCTCCCCAGGCTCAGTTGCGCGAAAGTATCCTTGTCCTTTTGGATCGCGGATTTCTCCGAAAAATGTTGCCATAATTTTTGCCACCGTAGGGTTTTTGAGCATGAGTTCTAGATCATGCGCATGCTCTTGTTCTTTGATTATAACACTTTCAATGTCTAACTTCAGCGGTTCATTCTCTGGTAAGATGGTAAGAATCTTTTTATAAAGAGTAACGGCATCATACTCGAATTTAAGCTGAAGCTGAACAATATCTCGTATCGTCGCCGATGTAGATAGTTCAGGAACAGCCTTGCGCTGGAGAGTTGGATTAACTCCCATCGAGACTAGATAGCGTTGAAGTAGTTCAATATGATCTAGTTCTTCTTTAGCATGGTCTTTAAATTCATCAGCAATACTGCTTCTTGATAGTCCTTTTAGACGGCTTGCATAAGAAGTATACAGATCCCATTGTTGATACTCACCAGTGAGTGCCATTTGCAGAAGCGTTTCTGTTGATATTGCTGCATCTTCATCTTCTTCCATAATGGGAAGGATTGGCGACACTTCTACGTTAATCGCAGGTGGTGCTGGTGGTAGGGTTGTTTCCATATCCAAAATTGGATGTGCTTTAATTTTTTTGCTATAAAATCCCATGTGACTACCTTTACAAAAAAGTGCGTTTAAATCCGCCTAATATTAAATCTTAACACCTTCATTCCCAAGCACCAGGAATAGAAAAACTCACCAGATCATCCGTTTCTTTTCGACAACGCCTACATAGACGCTGCCTTGGATAGTCATAGCTATCAAAGACTTTTTTACAAGTAAGGCATTGTGTCGTCTTCCAAACAATCGGTCGAAGTCCCAATGCTTTTCTAAATGCATTAAGTTTCTTTAAAGCGTAGGTTTCGAGCATAACAAATCTCCTTTAATTTTAAAAAGAAATGTCCTGCTTCTGCACTACTCCGAAGAAATGTCGATCATGAACTCATCGAGCTGCATATCATCAACTTCTTGTTGCTGTACATAGAAGGGGGTAAACCCCACCTCATTTTTTACTTCGTCTGGCTCCCCTTCTGGTGGATAACTCAAGGGGATTAACAGCGCAGATCCCCCAGATTTTCTCATAATAAGTTTTCTAAGTGCTTTTGGTATAATCCAAGGCATCCAAGGTTTAATCTTCGGATACAATAATATCGTCAATCCTGATTGTACCTGCGTCCAAGTCGATGGTGCTAGGATCGCTAGATCTTCGCGAAGTACCTTCCATAGTGGTCTAACAACAAAACAACCTACTGGTTGACCTGGGGATGTTTCATTCTCAATCTTAACGCGCCACCAATCCATGTCTTCGATTGGCATATTATCTTTATGTGCCTTAAACCAATTGTTATCAACCACTGCTACCTTATTTAAAGTCCAAGAAATAAAGGGATTTTTATCTGCTGCTTGCTTATTTTTATGCAGCTTTATGACCGCTTCCATACCTTTCACAACACTTTTCTTTGGACGTAGGAGATACTGCTCATCAGAAGAAAACTTTTCTAGAACACGATCCTGTGTTCGCAGTGGTTCGAGTAATGCCATAAAAACTCCAATAATGATGAATAATTACGAAAGTATCCTAATTACGCAAATAATGTAAACGGTGTCGGCTCTGTCGTAAGACCAACATACGCAATACTTGTTCCGCGACTCGGCTGTGCATTAATGTCTGCTTGAATATAAGCTGTACTTCCTGCCTTCCATGTCAGTGATGAATTGGAAGGAATAACGAATTCACTGGTTATGATTGTTCCAGTGTTGGAAAGAAGACCGCTATTCGGGGTAAGGGTAACCACCGTTCCTTGAAGGTTAATTGAAAATGTAACCAAACAATTAAAATCTACCAGCAGTCTTGTGATCAACTTTTGTGGCTGCCCAGTACCGGGGATAACAAATGGAAAGCGCAGCGTATAGGTTGCTGGTACAGTCGATGTATTCACAAATCGTTGGCATGCTTCCGATAGTACAAAAGCAAGCGATTCTGTCCAAAAGCTGGTAAATGTAACCCCACCGCTACCAGCCGCAGTTATATCAATTGGTGTGCCAGATTGTACTGAAGCTAATTGAAAAGTTGACGTAGTCGGATTCACAACATAGTAAGTTGTTCCTGCCACAAGCGGTGACGGTAGTGTCCCAATCGATGTGACAGTAACTGCCCAACCAGTAGGAAAGGGTGTTGATGTGGTGAAGGTATTTGCGACTATATTTACGTTTGCACTAGGGATAGAAAAGGTTGTTGTAGGGCGTATGCCAAAAAGTGGGCAGTTATTGGTATAATAAAAAGTATCTGCGCGTTTTGATATTTGTAGCGGTGAAGGCTGAATAAAAAAGGAAGAAGAAAGTGGGATGCTACCGCCAGGATAACGTATCCAGCCTAAAATTGTTCCATTTGTAAAATTTTCTTGTCTTTGAATTCCACTGAGAAGTTGTAAAAGTGCAGGGCTACCGCCAAGTGTTTGTGTGCTTTGTAATTGATAAATTACAGTGTAATCGGCAGCCAATGATGAACTGGGAATAACTAAATTCTGTACTTCATCTTCAAGAATAAGAACACCATCGGGAAGCAGGCAACTCCCGGGGGAGATTTGCATTAAATCCGTCTGAGCAACACTAAAATTATTACCAACCAATCGACCAGGAGCCATGACATTTGAAATCATAGTGGGCAAATCGCCAGTATCTATTAGATCACCAAATGTATTGATTCGGATTTGCATTTTTTAGTCTCTCATGATTTAAGATACTTAATTAAATCTGACTCATCATTAATTACTAAATCATCAACATCGTTACAGGGATGGCAAAGATTTGTCAGTGTATGCAGATCCTGATTGACATATGCGCGTCTAGGTTCTGGCATCAGTTTCTCCATCTCTTTGACATAGTATGGCGACCAGTTTAGATTACAGTTAACAACTTCATAACCATCCATCATAAGATAGAAAGTGAGATCGTTTACCCCAAGAGTTGGGTGGCATAGAATCAAAGCAAAAGGATCTGTTCGGGTATTATACCATGCTTTAAACTGCTTCATGGATGCTAAAGCGTTCTTTTCTAAAAGAGATAGACAGGCGTTACGACCGAATATTAAAACTTCTTCTGGTACGCCAAGGATGTATGCTTCTATGCCAACGATGATGGGAAAGTTCAATTTGGCAGATACTAAAGCAGCTTCAGTACACTGCTTCTCCCAATTTTCGACTGTCTTGAGCATGTAGCTATGGTCAGTAAGACATAGTGCAATATGCCCTGCCTTTTGACATGCCGAAGCTAAGTCAAAAATTGAATCCGCGCCATCCGAATAGTTACTATGACAATGCAAGTTTAGTAACATCTTAAATCACCAGTTGAATGTAGCCATTAGCATATGCTGTACCATCAAAGCCACGAGCAACAAGATTCGCATAACGATTCCGCACAGTCATCAGATAAGCAGTGGTTTGCACAACACACTCATCCCCGATATGAAGGATTTTTGGAATACTTGTTGGTATTACGTTATACACTCCGTTATAAAAATACAGTGTAAAGGCAGAAGGAATGAAACCTAAGTTATGAGAGAAGTACGGTGCTGATGTTTGATAACTACCGCCAGTTGCATCAACCCATAGTAGTGGACTAGTGTACTTATTAAGGTATCTATAGTTAAGAACGCTTAAACTCGAAGATCCATCCCAAGTTATCTCACCAAGATATAGCCGACTATTGCCAACGAGTTTTGTATCCGTATATGAGATCAGTCCTTCTCTGGGATTATAGACGCTATAACTAGTAGAAACCAACGAAGATGGGATACGTCCAGATAGAGTTAAAGTTTGGGTAGTAACTGCGGTAATATGCATAGTCAGTGGTTGACCGTTGACCAAGATCCCAGGTAGAAGAAGAAGATGACCAGCTTGTACTGTAGCACTTGGAAAATTAGCGGTATGATCTGTAATCTGCATATCGCCAGCATTAACCGTAGTCGTACCAGTTGCTAGCTGAAAACCCCAAGGGGTATCTTCTTCTAGGTAGGCATAATATGTTCCCGCTATTGGTGAGCCGCTAACGAAGGGTAATTGGATTTGCCGCGTATAGCTGTAGGTGTAACCATTGATTTGAGCAGTTAATGGATAAGTAGGAGTACCGCCAACATATACGGTTGTTCCTCCGGCAGTTATAAAGTTGGAATTCCCCTGGTATAAGGGACCGCTGATAAGCTGCGGTGGAAGTCCCACTCCCATCCCAGTAACTACGCCATGTGGAGTAATCCCACCATAAGATGCATAATAAAGTTGCACATCAACCGCATCTAATCTCGCCTTTAAAGTTGTGGAATCAGGCAATATGATGGATTGATGCGATGCGAGAACTTCCGTGTTTGGAAGTGGATTACCACTATCATCCACAACAGCAGATATTCTGGCATCGAGAGATGCACAGCTTGCTGTCGCATCACTTAAAATGCCTTCAACGATAGTCAATCGAGTATCAATCTGCGGTATGGTAGAGCCAGCAATCTCTGGCACATATTCATACAGAGCAAAAGCATTAGTAACACCACCGACAAGGCGCAATTGAATTTGATATAAAGATGTCATTGGTGGCGCAGCTAGGACAAATGAAGTTGCTGCTGGTGATATTGGCATAAGAGGTAGCCAAGGCGACCATCCTGATGCAAAATAATCGACAGTCATGTAGCGCCATTCTGCCGATTCCAAAGGATTCAATGTTTTCAAAAACGCATTACCGTTCCTAGATCCTTGCGGAATATATTGTGGTATGCCATTTACTTCACTAAGTATCCAAGTGGTTGAGACGGTAGATGCAAGAACTTGAAGCGTAGTTAGAGCCATCCCCGCACTAGTCAAAGTGACCATATTACCATCGACTGCAGCTAATACTCCAGAATCAAAAACAGTATTATTTACCGTTGCCGCTAAGTTGGCAAGGGTATTAGCCAGCGATGCTGAATCCACAAGAAATTGACCGATAGTTGGATCCGCTGTTGCACCAGATCCTACACGAGCAAAAATGACTTTTGATGGTGCAATCTCAATAGCGTCAAAATTACCGATCAAAGTAGGATCATTGCCATTGATTTGAATCGTAGCTTGAAGGCTAACCCCTTGCCATAGATATGCTCTAGAAAGGTATTGCCAGGAAGCTAATACACTGGGATAGCGTTGCGGCAGGTGTGGCGTAGGCAAAATACCATTGATTGGTTGACCTAGTGTGAATGCCGTAAGTGGTAAGGGAATAAGTGGATATGTCGAACCGGCTGGAGAACTAGTTATCCCTGATTGCGGACAATCAAAGATATCACCATTAGGTTCCCCATTCAGCATAATTGTTGAGCCAGATACTCCATAACTATACACGACTGCAGTTACTCCACCTGTAAGAGTAGATGCAGCAGTAATGGCTTTTACAATATTATCAATAGTTGTATTATTGTTAGTATTGAAAAGAATAGGACCGATCACAACACTATTGATTGTTACTGTAAAACTTCCTCCCGCCGAAAAAGCAGCCGAGAACTGAATTTTTTGCCTGTAATTTAAAACAAAACCTTCAGGATAGGCATCTTCGCGAGTGAGAACAATTGGTGGATTCGTTCCTGATCCCAGTGCTGCAAACCAAGTTGAGTTCCAAGTTGGATCATTAATAGTCGCAATCATGTTATTTACGAAAATGCTAGATGATGCGCTATAATTTACTTCACCAATAGTGGTATCTGCACCAGAAGCCACAACTATACCAGTGTTTGGATCACGATGACCGATTGTAAGATATTTACCTGGAGCAAGTCGAATTGTTTGCCCAAGCGTTACGAAGGAAACATCCACAAGTTGAATCGATCCTGAAGCAAAACTAGTAGAAAATTCTTCCCAACTTTCTGACCACATACGGTCATCATCCAATTCCAGCATTAACCTTTGTGCAGGAGTTGCAGGATTAGTCAGTGGTGGATTTAGAATTGCGGCGTATAACTCCTGAACAGTCTCGAAATTGTCATCGGGTAATTCGGCTGGAAATCTAGGTTTTTTCTGATCTAACTTATCAAGGGAAGACGCAATGACGCGCTCATCTTGTACATGAATTCCTGTCGTCCCTGTCCAGAAGAAGCTGGCCACGGTTGCAAATTCCTGATTACCAGTACCACTTAGCGCATCTGCCCAAAGGGAAATGACAGCCTCGGGACCAGCATTAGGGGGGACACTTGTAGTGTTGGCGAGAGAAATAGAATTTACAAGCTGGTACTTATTCGCAGTTCTTAAAAATTGTAACGGCTGTTCCACATTAGCACTACCTTGGTCTTGCCATTGTGAGCCAACAAAAATCAAAACTTCTGTTTGTGATAACCCGTTTACGTCAACGCCTATAATTTGAACTTGGACGTTTAGATCATAGTGCGTTGTTGCATTAACGGTTGTTCGTTCTATGGCTCTGGTTAAGCCTACCGTCAAGTAAACTGCTGCGCCATTTAGTGGTGCTATATTGACAGTTTGAGCTGCGCCAACCAAGGAAGATACTAGAACACTAGGAACGATTGGTTGTGGATTTAAATCCAAATTGCCACTGCTATCACAAACTACTTGATAGCCGCGTTTAATCGGTCCAAGTAAGGAAGGTAACGATAAAGATGTTTGGGCAAGGGTACTAATTGCCAAACCGCCACTAATTATAATTTCCTGACCTGTTGCGGGTACAGTTACTTCTAATGTTTGAAGACCTTGTGTTGGCGATTCAGCATTTATCTCAAGTGCATCTACCGTAAAATATTCCATGACAAGAGACGTTGGGTAATTGGCTGGATTCTCCAAGGTGCCAAGAACAACAATTCGCGTTCCTTCAATCCAAGTATAAGGCACTGGGAGCCATGGCTGCCCGGTATAATAAAGAGATCCTGTCCTAACTGGCATCCTAACAAGTCGAACATAATATCTGCCGCCAATCTGTGGCTGACCGGGAGGACTAGTTACTGAGCCATCGAGATCAAGTTCCCAGCGCGAAACAGCAATAGATTCCGTACAAATCTTTCCAGCATAACCATAATAAGTAGTATCTTTGGCAAGGATGCCGCCTCGCGGTTTAAACTGCTGGTAAAGAGTAAGTCCAGCAGATGATAGATCCTGAATGGAAGTACCATGTGGGTTAGTAGTTGTAATGACACCACTGCCAATATAGCTTCGATGTTGGATATCTTGTGTGGTAAACCAAGGACGGTTAAATGAATAGGAGTTGCGCGTCAAATCTACTGAGAGATAAAGCGCACCAGTCGTATCCGTTTGTGAATTAACGATAGCAATAACTACAATATTTTGTTTGCGATCAGCAGGGAAAATACCAGGATTATTCCAATCATTAATATTAACAACTGTAATGCTATTGATTAATGTTGATGCACCGCCACCGGGGGGAGTGTTGGAAGGGCGTTCCAACCGCACTTCGACTAGATCGCCAAACCTATTAATTTTTGTTTGCGGACTAGATACCAGTACATATTCCAATGCTACAATATAAGTATTTCCAGATGTCAGCGAAGGCAGAGGAACAGAAGGAACAACTGCATCTATTTCAACAAGTAAAAAAGATGGCGTAATGGCGTTACCTGCCGCAATATCAATAGTGAGTGGATTGATTGGTGATATTGTTACCAACAACGGACGACCTGCCGTAAACGGTGCGCTGGCAGGGTCATACCCAGTGTCCACAATACCATACCGCGAACAGATTGAAGTTCGCGCTTTGAATTCATCTGAATACACGGTTTGGAGATAAGAAAATTCGTCGTAGCCTGGGTACGCATCAAAATTTATTGTGGGTAATTCTGTAAATGTTGTCATCATTTTCCCTTTTTAATCATATAGATACCCAGCATTGTAGCGGCTAACACCATCTGAGTAGGTAGCATACAAAATGGCTAGATTGAAAAATAAAGGTTTAATACTAAAGCCACCTGCCAACCAGCGGTTTTGTCCATAAGCATCTCCAGTACCTAGTATGTAATAACTTAATGAATTTACAACAGTGCCATCATATTGCCAATCACGAATTTCAATACTAGAATTGGGAGATCCCTTAAACGATATGACCATTCGATCTATCTGAGTGGTATCTAACTGCAAAACTTGATATGGCGCGGCTGTAACGGTTGTTGGAAATCCCGAAGCAAGTTTAAGCGTACTTTTTATTACTTCAGTAATCGTCCATAGCGTTCCACCTACCGCCAGGAATTGATTAGAAGAAACACCAGAAAAATTAGCGGAAGGATCTGTGACTGTCATATCGCCTATTGCTATGGAAGAAATCACTCCACTATTAACTGTTCTATAAATCTGATACGTAGCCGCAACAAGAGTTAGCGGAAAACCGCTAGCTAGTGTGATTGAATTTGTTGCCACACTAATAATCGGTATCATGATTCCTGCGCAGGAGAAAACATATCCAGCTATTACCCCTTTTGCTATAAAGTCGGTAGTGGGATCTATTATTACGGTATTTCCACTTGTTATGTTCGCGGTCATACTTGCAAGAATAAGTGCATAAACTTGATAAGGAGCATTAGTTAAGGCAGAAGGAAAACTTCCTGAAATTTTAAGTGTACTTGCTATTGTAGTAACAATTGATATCTGTGTATTACCAGCGGAGAAACTCTGCCCAGATAAAACCCCTGCGCTTGCAAAATTAGCGGTAGGGTCTGTTACTGTCGTATCTCCAGAATTGATTGATGGTATAGTTCCTGCCGCAATCGTGTCGTATTTGACATAAACATGCGGACGAATAAATGTCAGAGTGTTGGCAGGTATTTCAAAAATCTGTTGTGGCTGCGGTTCAAACTGAACAACACAGGTAGCATCTGAATCTGCATATAGTGGGATTACCCAGCCGTAATCATGGTCTGTCGGCCACTTAGGAACTAGTAAATCAGTTGAGAAGCAGAATCTTCCTGTGTTGGGATCTGTATAGGTATGCACACCTGTTCCTGGGCTTGTTATATCTATAATTCCAATACCATTGATTGCATGGTCTTGCGTATCTGCTACCTGAAACTGCGTGGAAGATATCACTATTACATAGTAGCTAATCGCAGCCGTCAATCCTCCTGGTAGTGTACCAGTAGATGAAACTTGAATTTTTTCACCAGTAACAAAACCCTGCGGAACGGCAGTTGACAATAAATCCGCAATAGGATCTGCGGTAAACACAACGGGAGTTACTATTGTTGCGGAGCCATCGTCAAGTTGCGCCTGAAAATAGCCGCCTTTTTGAAATTGGAAATTACCAGTTATGCGCTGCCAAAATAGCAGAGAATCACTACTAATTGGTCTTTCTAACATAAGATAATTACTTGGTATTTCTTGCCATTGCTGATTACCCGTCAGGGTAGCATTGGCTTGGTTACCGAAAGCATCCCACGTTTGTATGCCTAGACTGGTTGACACGATATGATTATCGAACGGTCCACCAGAAAATGCATCCAAAACGAAAGGACCGACATCGGAAGGAATCGCAATATCACCACTTCCCCATGTTCCCCTGAAAAATAAAGGCAAAGCTTTTAGATATAGTGTAAGACCTACGTCTGGGACAAAAGGCAGAAGTCCAGTTTTTGTTACTAGCTGTACTTGATATTGATAAATTGTAGGCGGCTCTTCGCCAACTCCAGGTCGTGTAGAAACTAAATTTGCTCTACTAATAGTATACTCTTGCAGGGAAGTCAGTACGTCTGGTGTTTGACTTAGAAGTAAGATATCTGAAGGAACAAGTGGATACCAACTCTCCACGTTCATTGTGGTGGTTGGCGCTTCTGGATAGGGAGCAAAGATACCACATGGAGTGCCAATAAGAGATAGTACAGGAATGACATCTTGATCAGTTGACGCACTGTAAGCGGCAATTACAGGAGTATCTATAGTGATACCAGGGAGACCATTAACTTCAATAACATCAGTAACAATATGTAATTCTCCGATAGCTTCACTCTCGCCAAGCCGCACAAGTGTTTCTATCTCGATCCAGCTTGGTAGCGCAGATACTAGGATTTGAGAAGTAGCGATTGGTACATCTTCTGCAATTTCAACCTGATTATTAGGGCACAGTGCAGTGAAATTAAATCCACTTGTAATAGCAAAACGAAGTGTTCCACCAATAAGTTGCGGATCTAAATAGCGCGGTCTTCCCCTTACAATAACTTTTAAGTTATTATACTGGGGTAACCCCGACATAGCTGTATCTTCTATTGTTGCGATTCTTCCCATATGGATATCTAATCTTTTTAATTGATTGCTTTTCCGTTTTTCAACGCATATGCGCCAGGAAGTTTAAATTTCACTAAAATGGGAGCGGAAGTCGTTGTGTCTTCAAACGGTACTGTTTGCATAAGAAGAACGTAATGATTAGTTTCATTTTCTTTTTTATGTACACCAATTGATATTTCAATTTCTTCTGAATCGGTATCAAATGAAAGGACATATGGAATAAGATGGCCGTCACAATCATAAACCAAATACTGATCAATGTCTGGAGTATCGATATTAATTAGCACTTAAAAATCCTTCTTCAGATGTTTAACATACATTTCTAGCATTTTTTCATCGCTTAATCTAAATCTTTTAGCAAATTTATATAGCAAATCAGTGCTGAATTTTAATAGCTGTTGGTATTGTGGATCCGATTCATAAATGTCATCTATAGCGATATACATATCATCTTTAGCGGCAGCTATCTTACTTAAAAATCCCATCGTAATTTCTCCCTAAAAGCATAGAACAATTCTAAATGTCAGAATTGTGCGATCTGTTTTCGGTTGAATAGGAAAATGTGCTGTAGCAAATAAAACTTTATCACCGATCTCAGGTGTAAAATTAGAATTAAGAATTGTTACCCATAATCCCAATTCTCCATATGCTCCCATACCGTCAGTGCCTTCACCGATTCTCGACATAAAACTAAGTGCTGTAGTTGATGGTATTTCAATAAGTCCACTTGTTCCAAGATATGAAGCTAATACTGGGGGGATAGGATAAGCGGCATCTTCCAGCGCAGCGTTAACTCCACCAGCCATGGGAGATACGTCAAAATTTACTGTCACGCCAACTTGGTAAAAACTTATTGGATAGGAGTTACCAATTGCGCCAACAATCATATTTTGAATATAAAGACGATCTGGATAAGCAGGATCAATTACTGGAACAACAATTTGATAATGTCTTGGATCAGTAGAATCCAAAATGGCATTATAAATATTTTGAATTGTTAAGGCAGGAGTTAGTCCTTCCACAAAATGAGTTCCATAAATAAACCATTTCCCATTCAGGGAAATATAGGTGCCAATATCCCAAGTAGTGTTATCTATTATGTCAAAGTAACCTTGCGCTTGTGCGGAAAGATCCGTAAATGGTGTTACCTTAACTGGCCGGTCTGCAATGTATCCACCACGACCAAGCTGCCAGCCAAGCTGCTGATAAACAATGTTACCAAGTTTTGCTCGCGCAAGTAGATTTCGACCTTGAAGTGTAAGTTGAGCAGTAATGGTATCTGGCGTATCTGCTACTCCGAGATTGCCATTATGTGCGGCAAGCACTACTCCAAGAGTGGTTATCTCCGCAGGTGCTAGGCTGGCTTTAAACCAGATATTCAGTACGTCACCAGCAACATCAATATGATCTAGTGCAATCGTGATTGTAGAGTTTGCAATCTCTTGCGCTAAAGTAATGGGATTAACCTTGCCGTTTAGCGTATCTGTGGCGACTGAATAAATGTAGTCAACTGATGCCATAATTTCCTTACCTGTTTTCTTTCCAAGTTTCGTATGTATGCTCGTCTTTTAAATCTTGCACTGTTAAATGTCTTGCATTTTCATACTGTTTTTCAGCATCATCGCGTTCTTTTTCTAGCGTGTTCAATTTTTTTTCCATTGCAACAAGCTGTTCATATGACGTAGCATCATTTTCCACAAGTTTGGCGTAATCTGCGCGAGCCTCTTTTAGTTTTTCTTCAATGGCATTTAACTCTTTTTCTGCGTCTTCCACTATTTTTATTAACTGCTCCTGCGCAGAAAAGACTTGATATTTAGATATAACGGAATTTTTAAACTGCATGACAGTCCCCTAAAGATTCATCGTTACAGAACCAGTAACATTTACGGCATCTATCGGAGCAGATTCCAACCAATTGTTGTAAGCAAACACTCCCGCTACTGGAGCAGATGCTGTTAATGAATGGTTGAAGTTATTGAATCTAATTCCTTTGATAGTTTGATGCCCACCGCTGGTAAGCGTAAGAGCAGGAAATACCCCTGTTCCTACCAATTCAGTTCCATAACCAGATCCTTCTAATGTTAAATTTGCTGGTAAATATATCGTGGTTGTTAGTGTCCATGTTCCTTCACCAAGAATAACACGATTGATAGTAGAATCTATGCTGGCTTCATCTAAGGCAGCCTGAATGACAACGTCAGAAGTACCAACAAAATCCCCACGCGATGGTTGGGTAGCTACCGTCAAATAGGTACGATCTATCGCTTCGGGCGCATCATAGATTTGATTCCCTACTGCATACGCTCCGAACGTAAATCGATTAGCAGTTTCATAACGGTTATCTTCAAAGACGTTGTTTTCTCCAGTAATATTTACGGCAATACCAGTAATAGGAATACCACCAACAAACCTGAAACCTTTTATCCGACATCGATTGCCATCAAGTTCAAGTAGAGGAGATACCAAGGGATCGCCTACGATCATGGTGTCATGACCAGCTCCCCAAGCTTCGATATCAATATCATTTTGATAGTTAGGAATGGCAAAGGCATCATACTGACCAGCGAGTACCCAGATCTTAGCACCAGTAACAAATCCCCAGTACACACCCGTTTCGTTAGAAAAGGTCAGTCCATCCGTCCGCGTAAGAGTAGCAGAGGATCCACCGATTATTGGTATTGAAGTGATCTTAAATGAGCCAGCATTTATTCCTGCTTGAATGCATATATAACGATAAAGATCACGTAGTTCAAAAGCTAGGGAAGGATCTGAGAAAGTTACCGTTGATCCTGATGCGCCAGATAGTACACCTGCCGTCCCAGATGGCTGAGTAGGCAGCGCATTGATTGCTTGGGTAATACCACCAGTACCGTTGAAATCCCCGAATGAGTGAACACCATCACCTACCGTCCAACTTACATAGCCAGTCGGTGCGCCAGTGTGGGGAACAAATCGGTTTCTAAAACCAGAAGTAACTAAATATTTTTTGTTAGGCTCAATCCGATTTGCGCCTACACTTTCAAACTTAATATTTTCAAAATGATTATCATCTCCAGTAACAGAAATCCCAACCGTAGTAAGCCCATTTGCTAAATTATTTTCAGCAACTAGATAAAATCCAGAAATCACATTACCTTCACCACCAGAAACAGGTGGAACGTTCACCACCGTAATACAAGCAGGATTAGTAGGTGCTACCGCTGTGACAATAGATTTCGCACCAGATCCCTCAATTACAAAATTATTTCGGTTTAGGGTGAAGGCATTATAGCTTCCAGGTCGAACAATAATCTTAGTCCCTTCGCTTTCATTATTGATTGCAACTTGAATCGCATCACCGCCAACATAATCCCCCCAAGAGGTAACACCATCCCCCACGGTAACTTCCGAGTTCTGTGGGGTAACACTAGCACTATAAAATACATTGTTCACCGTACTTGCATTTACAAAAGGATGATAATTATAATGCTTCACTGTATCAGTTTGCGGCATCTTAATAGCAAGATTAATGTCACTTGAAAAGACTACCGTAGATGAAAAAGCATTAAAGGTAGAGCCTAATTGACAATCAATTCCCACCGCAGAGTTTTCGAGAACGATGTTATCAAATTGGTTGTAACTTCCAGTAATCGCGATACAAGGATTAGATGATGCTGCGCCATTAATTCTTACTTCCCCACCACCTAAACCTTTAAATTGAAGGCGGTCTTTGGTTACTGTCACAATTGAATAAACACCAGGAAGAATATAGATGATATCTCCTGAATTAGCCGCATCATGTGCTTGTTGAATACCTTTTGGTGAATTGAAATCTCCAACACCGCGATCAGGCAGTAGGAGAGAAGCACCATTTGTCCCATCGCTGACAACCCACTTGTTAAACTTAGCTTCTGCATCTAACTGTAAAAGTTTCCCATTTCCAAATGAATGAGATCCTGACCCACCACTGGTAAGAGAAAGTGCTGTACCATTTGGCACAGTCGCTACTTGAATGGTCGTAGCTGTGGGATTAATAACATAGTAAGTTGCTCCCAGCGTCAGTCCTGAAGGAAGCGTTCCAGTCGTTGTAAATACGCCAGCAGCACCACTAACAAGTGAATGACTACCAAGAGTAATAGTATTGATGGGATTGACGTTAACAGCAGCAGGACCGAATGCATAAATTGACGGTGCTTTGATGTTGATACTAACGCTACCAGTATCAAAAATCATATCACTCAAATTGGCATGGTCTGCTCCACCTTGTAAATCAATGGCAACATCACAATTGATAAAACTTAAATTCTTAGCCGTAAAGCGTTTTCCAGTTACGACAATAGCCGTGGATGATACCGCCGATAAAATAGCTCCAGCACTACCATCTAAAGTGATATCGTCTTCTGTTACAAATAGTGTGCGATAATATGTACCTGCTCCCAGCTTTATTGTACTTCCCGATGTTGCCCAAGCCATAGCCCGAATATGGGAATCCGGTCCACTGAAGTGGCCAAAGCTACTTGTTCCATCACCGCAGACAATCGGAGCAAGGTAGTCCTTTGAATTAGTTCCTTGATAAGGAAATAAGTTTAAATTAGTCGCAGCTAAATTAAGGATAGTCGTTCCAGCTATCCCATTCGACTGCACACCAATGGAAGCAAATACGAAAGATCCATCCGAAAATGCTAAAGATGGTTCTGCTACAGCAGTTAAGGATGAAGCATACGCAAGATCAGTATAATTTTCTAGTAACTCAGCTATGTGCTGGACTTCAACAACTCCCTGTGGTGTTAATCTCAAAAGATATTTAGTCCACTTATTTAAAGTTACTCCCGCAAAAGGAACTAAAGTCACAGCGCCAACGCTTCCTGTCACAGCACCAGTAGCAAAATCAATTGAAAAACTACTGGTAAGACTAGTTGGCTTACTGCCGACAACTCTAGTTAGTAGGTAGTCTTGTATGTTACTCGCTGAAAATAGACCAGCAGGAAAAGTTACTACTGTTCCCGATACACTAATCCCAGCATTGAACCTGAGTTCTTTCGTTCTATTAATTAAGTCTTGAACCTGGGCAGGGAGTATACGTTGTGGCATAGCAAGCATGTCTGCCGAAGGCTTGCGGTAGCGCTCAGTCACTACCTTGGAAAACAGTAGGGTAGCCGTATCTGTGTTATCGGGTATTTGATTAAACTGAACAAAAAGCCGAGTAGGCAATGCTAAAAGAAGCGCATCAGATCTAGGAAAGATGCCCGATGAATCCACAACTAATGAAGGATTAAGCTCCGCATATTGCCCTGTAGGTACTGGGGGGAATGGGGGAATAGTATCGCCAAGTCCTGCTACGTAAATTTTATTTATAGTCACTGGAGTGAAATCGATCTGTGAATATTCGGTCGGACCACCTCTGTCTGTTTTAGTAATGGGATCATATAAGGTTTTTGTAAACACAAGATTGAAATAAGGGATAGCATATGATGAATCCATAGCTAGGTTATCTGCACCAACAACTAGTGTCCAAGTTTCCCCCGCCCCAAACGAATGAAACCCAGTTCCACCATCTCCCATAGTAACAGCACTTCCACCGGGAGACAACGATACCTGAATAGTAGTTGGGGTGGGATTTATCACATAATAAAGTGTTCCCAACATAAGTCCAGCGGGTAGCGCACCAGTAGTTATGAATACACCAGAATCGCCAGCAACTAGTGAATTAGTTCCTATCGTAATCGTACTTGTGACGGTATTAACATCCACAGGGGTAAAATCGTAGATGCCTTCTCCCAGTGGTACTTCAACCCAATCTTGACCTGGGGGTACTGCAACAGATCCACGTTCCCCCCTTTTTCGCGCCTCAGTTAAATATCGATTATTAGCAGATGGGGCTACGCCATCTGCACCAGTAAGTGCAGCCGATAAGTCTGTCGTAAGGACGGATGTATCTTCCTGCGTTACATATTTATTTGTGCCAGAAGGAACACCGACCGTTCCAATAAGGGCAGCAACTTGGTTTTCTGTTAGATGCTTCTCATTTAAAAATTGATTGCGTCTATGAAAGTCTAATAATGTGGCGGTAGATGCACTAGTCAGATTTCTAAAAATAATGCCATCATATCCCCAGATCTCTAATGTCCCCGATTCCCCGTACATAACTACATAGAGATCACCAGCTTCCAAACTACTACTGGATGTCGTAGGATTAGGATCAACCCCACCAGTAAAAGTTGGACCAGATAATACGATAAGTTGGTTGGCAGGCAAAAGCCCAGGCTCTACCTTACTCAGTGTATAGCTATTGCCAATCACCCCAGAAGTGGTTGCCATAAATTGAAGAGAAGATCCAATTGCCGTAGCTTTAATATCTGGAGCAAGTGTTGATGCATTAAATGCTGCTTCAAAATTAAACGCAGTCGCTGTAGCACTCTCGCCAATTTCTATAGCATTTGCAGGTAAAATGATACCTTGTTTAGTAAGTGTTCCATTACCCGAATTGGAAGTTGGATATCCGGCTTGATTGTACACCAGTGTTTGGGTATCAATTACAGTAATGACAGAAAAAAGACCATCAAATGTACTATCTGTCGCACCTGTAATAGTGAATTGATCACTAGCCAGAAGACTAAAAATAACTCCTGCCGCAGCTTTCACCACTACCGTAGCATCCGTAATCGTATCAACCACCACCCCACCTATTCCCGACCAAGCAACGGTCAAGGCAGCACTAAAAAAGAATGCGGTGTCAGATTGTGGTAGGACACTTTGGCTACCTGTCCCTGCCGTAGTAATGTCAATAACGCCTATCGCAGCTTCAGCGTCTGCTAGGGTATCTGAAAACTTAAAAGTATTTGGCGACAGGACTATTATATAATAGTTAGTAGCGGGAGATAAACCCCCCGGCAGCGTTCCTGTCGTAGAAACCTGTACTTTTAAACCAGTAGCAAATCCATGCGAATTTGCCGTACAAATATTGGTGGCGGGATCTGCGGTGAAATTTAGTGCAGTAGGTGGAGTAACTAGCGTCCAAAGCTGATTAGCTTGCGGTGCGCTACTACCTGAAATTCTAACTTGCTGACCTGCAATAAAGCCATGCGGTGTAGTAGTTACAACTGTGACCACACCAGAGATGGGACTTTGTGTCGCAGCAACAATGGTTTTCTGTGATGGATTTACTCGCGACAAGCCAGGAACAGATGGATCAGCAATAGGGAAATTTATTGCAGAGACGATGGGAAATGCCACCACCCCAGCACCCGTTCCTATGTCAATAACAGATCCTAAAGCAAAATTATTACCCAAAAAGTTAATTTCAGCTATGGCGGGGAAGCCAGATACGGCTGGAAGATCTTCCTTTGTTCCCACAACTTCCCTAACAATCCTCCGAGTAAAGCCTTCAATACTGTCTCGATAACTCATGTTAATATCTTGAATCAACACAGCCGTTGCACCTGCCGGTGGACTTACACTGCAAAGGCGAATGAGTGACGTAGGATCGGGATCAGTTTCAAACGCACCAAGCGGAATGACTTCAAACCTAGCAATCGTTCCACCAAGCGATTCCACATACTTTGCCCTAAGTGCAATAACAGAAGTAATCCCCGCATTAACAGCAAGAATATGCTCATCATTGAGTTCCCGAACAACCATCCCGTCATATGCAAACGCTAGAAGGATAAAGGGAGACACGCCATCTCCTGTTATCCTAATCTGTAGAGAATTAGGCTCTGGGATAACAAGACCACCCTTTACGATACCCTTTGGGATTAACCCAGAGAGCCTAGCGTTGATCGCCTCTGTTGAATCGATAGATCTAAACTGAAGGATACTTTCTAAAGCCATGTTGACTTACCTCTAAGTTTTTATCGAAATGACGTATGTCTCTCTTGACGATGCGACTTTATAGCGTAGAGGAAAATTCACGATGGCATAGAGAAATGTCGATCCCACCGTTGGTGCGCTGACAGGACTACCTGACGGCACACTCAGCACCGTAGCAATCAAGCCAAGATTACTGATACCCCCGACCGCCTGCCCCGGCTGAACGATGCAGGTAAACTGCGGGCATGTTGCCGTCACGAGTTCCTTAATGTCAATCGGCTGGGGACCAAAGAATTGTCCAGGCAGCGAAGTAACGTCTATATTAAGCGGTAGAGCAACGGTTGGGTTACCAGGATCATGACCACCTGCGCCAAGAACGTAGTAGTCAATTCTGAAACCATACCCATAAAGAAGCTGCTGCGCTTCCATCTGCCGACCTAAACTCGTTAGCGAAACCACAAAATCTGTCATATTTAAAACCTCAATCGAAATTTTCTAACTTATGATTAATCTTGTTCAGGTGAAAAGGTAAGGGAGAGTGGTACTGGGTGTACCCTCCCCCCCTGGCTGCATCACTCATGGTGCAGGATTCAATATGGATTAATCTTGTTCAAATGAAAAGTTCACTTATTAGTAGGCAGTTTCTTCCACCAATCTTTATCTCCAGCTATGACATGCCATTTTTCTACTGGATAATAGTATTTAACTTCACTATGAAAGGTTTTAACATCTTTATGCGCTTTTATGTCAGATTTTTTAGCCGCAATGGTGGCATTACGATGCCTTAGATATATGCGAACCACATCACATTTTTCCAAAGCAGATGCATTTATTGATACTGATTTTGTTTTAGTACGATTTAAAAAGATTGTTCTAAAACCAGATTCAACAGGATCTTTGGTTTCTTTCTCTTTCCAAGAGTGAAGCCTCCCCTGCCTAAAGGCAGGGGCTTCTTAGGAGATAAAGCCTAAGCATTTCGCTTCCGAAACGGAGAATATTTATAGCAGCGTTAATATCT
>Ga0209777_10001049_pt1 | contig 42050 bp, 33 predicted proteins | sample FrelakmetHBP12HB_FD_187147 | JGI IMG/M metagenome (GOLD analysis project Ga0209777, IMG submission 187147) | Freshwater lake sediment microbial communities from the University of Notre Dame, USA, for methane emissions studies -HBP12 HB (SPAdes)... | ecosystem: Environmental > Aquatic >...
TGGTTGCCTGGGAAAAGGTGCGGATCATGATGCCGTCCATATACCGTGACAGCGTGCGGGCGGTATCGGCAACCGATTCGCCGCGGCCAAGCTGGGTATCGGTCCAGCGCATATAGAGCGCGAGGCCACCCAGCTGAAACATCCCGACCTCAAAGGAGACGCGGGTGCGGGTGGATGGCTTCTCAAAGATCATGCCGAGGGTTTTTCCCTTGAGCGGATGATAGAGCTCTCCCTTTTTCTGCTTCTTTTTCAGTTCCAGGGCCCTGGTTAAGAATTTCTCCAGCTCTTCTTTTTTCAGATCATAGAGGTTTAAAAGGTCTTTTTTATGTTTCATGGGTAACTCGCTTACGGTGAATCCACCGCTGCCCCCACCTTTATGCAAGGGAAGACTTACGGGATTTACAGTTTTACAAAAATGCTTTCCAGCACGCTGAGGCAGCGGTCAATTTCTCTTCTGCTAATGATCAGCGGCGGCACAAAGCGCAGAATTTTGTCCATGGTGCAGTTGATGATGATGCCCTGGCGGAGACACTGCCTGACGATCTCCTTGCCTTCTCTGTTCAGCTCCATGCCGATGATGAGGCCTTTGCCCCGCACCTCCTTGATGATGGCGGGGTAGCGCTTCTTCAGCACCATGAGCCTGTTCATAAAATAGCTGCCCATCATCCGGCAATTGTTCAGAACATCGCCCTGCAGCAGGGTCTTCATCACTGCTGCGCCTGCAGCCATGGCAACCGGGTTGCCGCCAAAGGTTGAAGCGTGGGTGCCGGGGGTAAAGCTCTCGGCAATATGTTTTCGTGCCAGCATGGCTCCGGCCGGAAGTCCCCCGGCAAGCGCTTTTGCCAGCGTCATAATGTCCGGCTTGACCCGGTAGTGCTCATGGGCAAAGAGTTTTCCGGTCCTGCCCATGCCCACCTGCACCTCATCAAAAATGAGCAGCAGCCCGTGCTCGTCGCACAATTGCCTGACCTTTTTCAAGTAGGAAGCGTCAGGGAGGTTGACCCCGCCTTCTCCCTGAATCGGCTCAAGCAGTACGGCGCACGTATGCGGCGTGACAGCTCGTTTCAGGGCTGCTATATCATTGAACGGTACATAGCGAAATCCCGGCAGCAGGGGCTCAAAGCCTTTATGGAATTTTTTCTGCGCGGTTGCTGAAAGCGTGGCGAAGGTCCGGCCATGAAAAGAATCGTGCATGGTGATGACTTCAAAGCGTTTATTATGCCCGCGGTCCTGAGAATATTTGCGCGCCAGCTTCAGTGCTGATTCATTGGCTTCTGCGCCGCTGTTGCAGAAGAACACCCGGTCGGCAAAGGAGTGCCTGGTCAGAAGCTCAGAAAGCGCTGCCTGGGGTTCGGTATAGAAAAAATTTGATACATGGATCAGCCTGCCCAGCTGCGCTTGAGCAGCCCGTACCACCGCCGGGTGGCAGTGCCCGAGGTTGCATACGGCAATTCCGGAGAGAAAATCAAGATACTCGTTGCCCTGCGCATCCCAGAGTTTTGAGCCTTTTCCCTTAACCAGCACTACCGGATACCTGCTGTAGGTCTGGAAAATATTCTGGTCAGTAATCGCTACCGTATTTTTCATAGCACCATCTTGAAAGGTATATTGTTACGCAAGCCCTTTATTTCTTCACCAGCTGTGTGCCGATGCCGCCATCAGTAAAAAGCTCCAGCAGCATTGCGTGCCGGACCCGGCCGTCAATTATGTGCGCCTTTGCCACGCCTCTCTGAAGCGCGGTGAGGCAGCAGTTGACCTTGGGTATCATCCCGCCGCTGATCGCGCCTGAGCGCAGCATGCTGCGCGCCTGTTTTGCATCAAGCGAGGAAACCAGTTTCCCCCTGCCGTTTTTTACCCCCTCCACATCGGTGAGCAGGATGAGCTTTTCAGCCTTGAGGGAGGCGGCGATCTCTCCTGCCACCAGGTCGGCATTGATATTGTAGGTACGGCCGTCAGTCCCGACACCCACCGGTGCAATGACCGGAATAAACTGGCTCCGGTCGAGGGTATCTATAACCTGAGGGTCAATAGCGGCAACTTCGCCCACCATGCCCAGGTCAACGGAGGCCTTGCTGCTCCCGGCTTTTCCCGGCAGATGAAGTTTTTTTGCCATTATAAGATTTCCGTCTTTACCGCTTAAGCCCACGGCCTTGCCGCCGTTCTGATTGATGAGGCTTACAAGCTCCTTGTTGATTTTACCCACCAGCACCATTTCCACCACGTCCATGGTTTCCTGGTCAGTGACCCGCATGCCGCCGACAAACCGCGACTCTTTCCCTATTTTGTTCAGCAGCGACCCGATCTGCGGGCCGCCGCCGTGAACCACTACCGGCCGCATGCCGATGTAGCTCAAGAGCGTTATGTCCATGGCAAAGCTGTGTTTCAGCTCCTCATCTATCATGGCATGGCCGCCAAATTTTACCACAATCGTCTTCTGATAGAAGGACCTGATGTAGGGCAGGGCCTCCATCAGCACGGTTGCTTTATCCTGGGGATGAGACATAACAATTCCTCTTGAAAATCCGAAATCCTAATTTCTAAATCCTAAACTAAAAAAGTTTAGTATTTCGTGCTTCGTGCTTAGAGTTTTATTTTACAGTATATATCTGCTCAGGTCCTCGTCCTTCAGCAGGGGTTCCATTTTCTGCGTCACATAGGCAGCGTCAATGACAATTTTCTTTCCCGTCATCTCAGGCGCCTCAAAGGAGTAGTCCTCAAGCAGCTTTTCCATTATGGTGTGAAGCCGGCGCGCACCGATGTTTTCTGTCCGCTCATTGACCGTCGTTGCGATTTCGGCAATCCTCTCGATCGCATCCGGTTTGAACACCAGTGCAATGCCCTCGGTTTCCATGAGTGCAACATACTGCTTGAGCAGTGCATTCTGCGGCTCGGTAAGGATTCTGATAAAATCCTCCCGGGAGAGGGAGTTAAGCTCAACCCTGATGGGAAAGCGGCCCTGCAGCTCAGGGATCAGGTCAGAGGGCTTGGATACATAAAAGGCGCCGGATGCAATAAACAGGATGTGGTCGGTTTTTACCATGCCGTACTTTGTTGTTACGGTTGAGCCCTCGACAATTGGCAGCAGGTCCCGCTGCACACCTTCCCGCGACACATCCGGCCCCTGGGCGTGCTCGCGGCCGGCAATTTTGTCGATCTCATCAAGGAAGATGATGCCTGACTGCTCCACGCGCTCTATTGCCTGTCTGGTGACCAGATCCATATCCACAAGCTTCTGCGCTTCTTCCCGGGTGATGATCTCAAGCGCCTCCGGTACTTTGACCTTTTTCTTGCGCGTCTTTTTGGGGAACATATTGCCGAACATATCCTTGATGTTAATATCCATCTCCTCCATGCCTGAGGCGGAAAAAATTTCAACCACCGGGAGGTTCTGCTGTGTCGTCTCCAGCTCAACTTCCCGTCCATCAAGCTTTCCTGCCCGAAGCATTTTGCGCAGCTTTTCACGTGTTGAGGGAGGCGGCTGGGTATCTGCCTGGTCTTGCCCGGCTTCTGCGCTGAGAGAAGGCTGCTCTTCCAGTGGTGGCGCCTTCTTCGGCGCCGGGGGCAGCAGAATGTCCAGAATGCGTTCCTCTGCAATCTCCCGCGCTTTTGCCTGCACTTTCTCGGCCTCTTCAGACTTAACCTGATTCACCGCCAGCTCGGTGAGATCACGGATCATCGACTCAACATCGCGCCCTACGTAGCCAACCTCGGTAAATTTAGATGCTTCGATTTTGAGAAACGGCGATTGGGCGAGTTTTGCCAGTCTGCGGGCAATTTCTGTTTTACCGACACCGGTCGGGCCCATCATGATGATATTCTTCGGCGCTATTTCATCGCGCAGCTCTTCCGGCACCTGCTGCCGCCGCCACCGGTTTCTCAAGGCAATGGCAACTGCCCTTTTGGCATTGCGCTGGCCGATGATGAACTTGTCAAGCTCGGTAACCGTTTCCCGCGGACTCAGTGGTTTCATTATTGTATGTATACCTTTTTGTTTAACTTTCTGCCTCTGTGCCGCGCCGGAGCGCCAGCGAAGGCGGGTTGCCTTATGCCTGCCTCTTTACAGCTCATCCACTGTTATTTCTTTATTAGTATATATGCAAATATCAGAGGCAATCTTCATTGCTTCTTCAGCAACCTGCCGCACCGGGAGTTTTGCGTGCATGAGCAGCGCGCGCGCGGCAGCAAGGGCATAGGGGCCTCCGGAACCGATAGCAGCAATATCATCATCCGGCTCTATGACATCCCCATTGCCGGAAATGATAAAGAGGTGCTCGCTGTCAGCTACTATCAGCAGCGCCTCAAGCTTTCTCAGCATCCGGTCGGTCCGCCACTCTTTTGCCAGTTCTACCGCCGCCCGGGTGATATTGCCATGATACTGCTCAAGCTTTTCTTCAAATTTTTCAAACAGCGTAAAAGCATCAGCGGTGCTGCCGGAGAATCCGGCGAGCACTTTGTTCTGATAGATCCGTCTGATTTTTTTCGCTCCGTGCTTGAGAACGGTTGAACTGAAGGTCACCTGCCCATCTCCGGCGATACACACCGCGCCCTGATGCCGGATGGCTAATATGGTTGTACCGTGAAACTCCGTCATTACCTTACCTCTTTTCCCTGCTCCGGGGATGCGCCCGGTCATATACTTCCATCAGCTTGTCAATATTGAGATGGGTATATCTCTGGGTGGTCGACAGGTTCTCATGCCCCAGAAGCTCCTGAATGGCGCGCAGATCTGCGCCTGCGTTGAGCAGATGGGTTGCAAACGAATGGCGCAGTGAATGCGGGCTGATGCTGCGCTGCAGGCCACAGTGCTGTACATACTTATCAATAAAGCGCGCTACGCTGCGCGCGGTAAGGCGGCCGCCGCTTTTATTCAAAAACACCGCCGCCGGCTGAGTCCTGCCTTTCTGCGGGTCATCCGTGCCCGGTGCGGTATCTTTCAGGTTCAGATAATGGGTTAACGCCGCTATGGCTTTTTTGCCGATGGGCACAACGCGCTCTTTTCTTCCCTTGCCGAGAACCTTTATAATACCCAGGTTCAGTTCCAGATCACCCTGATTCAGGCCCACCAGTTCGCTCACCCGGATGCCGGTAGAATACAGCACCTCCAGCAGTGCCCGATCCCGTGCATGCTGCACATCTCCTGCCGGCACAGAGTCAAGCAGTGCAAACGCTTCGTCAACCGTCAGATGCGTCGGGAGATATTTTTCAAGCTTCGGGGTTCGCACTGCTGCAGCAGGATTATCCGTTATGACCCCCTCTCTCACCAGGAACTTAAAAAATGTCCTGAGGCAGGAGAGCTTGCGAGCCTGCGATGATTTTTTGTTCTGTTTTGCCAGCAGCCCCAGATACGCCCGAATGGTCAGGTTATCAATGCTTGCAACGCCCGAGATATATGAAGGGCCTTTTTCGGATAGAAAGCCGTCAAACTCCCGCAGATCAAGCAGGTAATTTCTACAGGTATGCTCAGAGGCATTTTTTTCAATCCGCAGATACTGCTCGAACTGTTTGATATAGGCTTCAAGCATTTTGGCTCTGCATGCAGAAAGTTTAGAAAATAAAACAATAAATATATAACTTTTTTCAGAATTAGCAATTAAAAAATCCCCTTTTTTCTCTCAGGATTGTGTTTTATTCCTGCTCCGTGGTTGGTTTTCAAAATTCATATAGCGCAGAGTAACCATTAATTAATCTCAGGGAAACCCCCGGCTCTGCCGGAGTTACCTGACACCAGATGAAGTTTTAATAATAGGAGAACTGTTCGCAAGTACGGGAGATTTTCAGGGAGCTAGAGTTATTTGTGATAGTGCTTGGTAACAGATATGATTTCTATAGTATTATCAGGCAGGGAGATAAACAACGCCCGGTACTTTTTATCAATGCGGAATGAATAAATATGGCGATGTTTTGGTTCCAGCAGTTCAGTATGCAGAGAATTATTCTCTTAAGACTAAATTTCTTGCAAAAATGGAAAGAAAAATTAAAAATCTGGAACTCAAGAAATCAGGAAATTTTTGTTTTTACCTTTGTGAGTTCCTGAGTTCCAAATTCAATCTTCTTTGTTTTTTTTTAGTCTTTGCGGTTAACTTTGGTTCCGGCTTGTCCGGGTTATGGGAAGGGTCGGTTTCAAAAAGCTGTTTTGCCTTAAGCCACTTTTTCCACAGTCCATGCGTGTGCAGGTACTGTGCAATGTCATCTCTCAAGTCGGCAATAACAGGCATGGGCTATTGATAGGGAGATGATTTTATTAGACCGGCTTCCAGGTCTTTAAGAAACTCAGCATCATATAAATTCGTCTTTGCAAAGTCAGAGACAATGGTATTTATCTTATCCTTCTTAAACTGAACAAAGCCGGCACCCTGTGTTTGCAGCCGTTTCAAAAGACGGGATTTTTCTTTTTTGGTCAAAAGGTCAACCACCTTACACAGCGTCTTGAAAGGTATTTCTATTTCTTTTTTAACGGTCTCTTTAAGGACTAATCGGGGCATACGCAATCTCTCACGTTTTCACGTCGTTAGTAGTTATATTTATATTTCACACTATAAGTAGATAATCAATAGTCTGTCAAATTTTCTTTGCAGTTGTTACTGCAGCATATATTCACCATACGGCAGCTTGTGTCACCCTGCAAGGATTAAATCAACAGCAGCATTGGGGTGGCATTATCAAGCCAGGGATGGCTCTATAAAACCAGCCCGTTTGGATTTTGCAGCCGCGATCTGCATCTTGATATTCTTATTTTTACTGTGTAATCCATTAAAAATTCTTCCTTTCGCATGTCCCTGCGCAAAATTATTGCCGGTTGTTTATGTCCCGGCATCTCTATTGCTTGTATTAATGAGACCTTAAACCCGGTACCGGGTTTAATAAATATAGCCTTACACCTGTTACGATGCAGTATTGCCCTTTGTTACTTTCTTAACTTAACTATATAATTAGCTTGACTGTCCCCGGATGTTTTATTAATTAATAAACATGCAACGGCGTTCCCATTGCGGGACCATAAAGGAGGAATGTGCAGGAGTATGCATGCGTTTTTTAAAATAATCCCAAACTGCGAACGTGAGCCTTCGGGATTGTGCCTGCCGGATGGCGTTTTTAATGTGGGCGACTGTTACCGCACATAATCAATTAACTACTCAGGAGCGATGAAGCGAATGAACATGCAAAGCCTTAAGCAACAAGCGTGGAGGACAACCATATCAGCGATAGCACTGGTGCTCGGATTGTGTCTGCCGGTACATGCCGCAACCACCAGAACCGTATGTTCTACCTGTACCGGCACCAACCAGTATCAAACAATCAGCGCCGCTCTTGCTGCTGCAGTTAATGGTGATACGATTAACGTCTATGCAAATACGGCAGGATATGCTGAGCAAATAACCATAACTAAAAGAGTCACGCTTAATGGTCTTACATCAAGCGGACAGCCTGCCTGGGGTACTGCAGCGGGAAACAGCAACGGTCCGGTTATTAAATATATCAATGGCTATCCTCAGATGATGAGCTTTCAGGCGAATTATATTGAAATGAAGGGATTCGCGCTCGAATCAATCACCGGCGGTACGCCTTTAAACACAGTAAACTGCATCAATATGGAAGGCCCCGCTCCCCTCAAGGGGATAACCATGACCTATAATACTTTTACCATGGGACCCAAGCGCAACGGTGTAGCAGTTGATAACGGTCGATCTTTACAGAATGCGACCATGAGCTACTGCAAATTTATTGGCACTATTACGGCTGCTACCAACTGGTTTTTTGTTGGTGAAGGATCACCTTCTGTATCTGGTGATGGAGGTGCTATAAACAGTATTACGCTTACCTCGAATAATCTTAATCATACAACCTCCCGACTCCAGCTAGATAATTCAATAAAAAATTTGACGTACTCACTTAATACCTTTAATGACTCAAATGGCTATATTCTGCTGGAGGAGCCCACCGATCAGGCAACGTATAAATTTGAAAAGATCAAAATACTCACCAATACTTTTAATGACAGCACTACTCCCTTTCCGAATGAGTATGCTGTTGTGGTTGCTTCAAACGTAGAGAATGGCGATGTCGCTACCAGCTGGACAACAGATCTCGTAATAAATTACAACAAATTTTTACAGGGTGATGCCGGCGGCAGCTATCCGATAGTAGGATTTCAGGATAACGGTGCAACGACTGACTATACGACACCTATTAATGCTCAATTTAACTGGTGGAATAACCGGCAGGGGCCACGCAGCTTTGATGATGTTGATGTCAGTGGATCACCAAGCACGACACCTGATATAACCCTCAAAACTACAGGTAACCGTGCCTATGTTGACTATTCCCCCTGGATGGGAAAAACCTTTGCTACAACTTTAACCTCTATGGATTGGTATACCAATGACGAAATCCAGCCCGCCATCGATGCGGCAAGTATTGGCGATACCATAAACGTCATATCAAATACCACGGCCTATCGGGAGCCCCTTAATATAAATAAAACGCTTACTCTCATTGGCAGAAAGACAAATTTTGCGATTGCGCAAGGGACAGTTGGGTATGACAGCGGCCCGATAATCAAATATGACGATACCCACTCAGACATGATTAAATTTAATGCCAGCAATATTGCGATGGAGGGCTTTAAAATAGATACTGCTGTTGGTGCTACAACAACAAAGGGAGTTTATTTTAATGGCACTATCAGTAACCCAACCATTACCTACTGTACATTTACTATGGGCGATCAAGGTGACCGGGGCATAAGTGTTGACAGCGGAGCAACAGTTAAGAATGCCACCATCAGTAACTGTTCATTTATCGGCGCTATTACCAATTGCTCCTGGTTTATAGTTGATGGTTCTGCTGGCGGAGCAGGAGGGTTAGAGGGTGCTACGCTTTCTAATAATAAGATTGAGGGTGCAACATCTGAACTTCAGTTAAACAAAACAATCAAAGAAGTAACTTACACCTATAACACTTTTGATAATGCAAATGGATATATAAAGTTATCAGAACCTGTAGAGCAGTCGACGAACAAATTCAGTAATATAAAATTTTATACAAATACCTTTAACCCCAGCAAGAGACCATCAGAGTATGCTGTTTTGGTCTCGGCTAATGTTGATTATAATGATGTTGCCTCAAATGATTGGTCTAATTTGATGTTGAGTTTTAATAAGTTTTGGCAAACCGACAGGGGTGGTATCTATCCGAATGTGGGATTTGAAACCGTTTCTGATCAAATTACCACAAAGATAAATGCCAAAGAAAACTGGTGGGGCACTTCTCTAGGACCAACCAGAGCGACAGAGACGAAAACAAAAGTCAGAATATCTCAAATGGTTGATTTTCAGCCGTGGCTCGGCTCCAAGGACACGAGTAAAAATACAGAATACGTGCGATTTAATGACGGTGCTCAAGATATGGTTCTCTCGGATACTATTCAGGGAGCACTAGATGCATCTCCAATAAGTGGAGGCGGTTCGATATTTGTTAAACCGGGGTACTATGACGAAACGCTAAATATCCAGCAGCAAAACATAAAACTCATTGGCAAAAAATCTGACGGAACAACTAATGCCTGGACAAATAATACCGTCGGCAGTTCTGCTGATGCCCCGGTCATCAGGGGCATTGTTAAACTTGGAACAGATAAGATTGAACTGAAGGGCTTTAACCTTGATACCAGCAATACTAGTTATGCTGTTTATGCTGGCAGCCCAATAAGCCCGATTACCATATCCGCTATTTCAATCACCTACTGCACGTTCAGCCTTGGCAATAGTGATCGTGGGGTAGAAATAGACAATGGCAATACGACAAAAGACTTGCTCGTTGGCTACTGCAAATTTACCGGCGCCAGCAACAGCAGCTGGTTTTATATCGGAGATGGAATTAATGGAGGATCAATAGATACCGGGGCGTGGGGTTATGGTGCCCGGCTTTTGCATAATGATATAACGCAGGCAAGTGCAGATCTGCGTTTAGGCAGAAGTATAAAGAATGTCCAATTCACCAATAATACCTTTAATAATACTGCAAACGGTTATATCACTTTAGAAAAACCCGCAACAAAGGCGCCATCTGCTCTGATACAGGGTATTACTATCACTCATAATACGTTCAATAACAGCACCACGGCGGGGTTTACCAATGAATACGCGGTAGTAGTCATGGATACTATCGAGGAAACAGACACTAATGTATGGGATAAGAACCTTACCCTCTATTTTAATAATTTTCTCCAGGATGACGCGGGAAGCATATTCTATCCAACTGTAGGTTTTGAAGACAGTTCGCTTTACACAACAGCAATAGACACAAGGCATAACTGGTGGAATTCAACGAGTGGGCCAAGAAGTTTTGAGTTTGATACCGGAGTCAGCACTATACCTGATGTAAGCCTGAATGCAGGTTTTGATCCTGATCATCGAGAGCTTTATAACTACAGCAGAGCAAAAATCCTCGGTGGTGTTGCAGATATGATAAACCCAGGCATTACTCGGACAATAACCGATACCAGCATCAATGTCGACCTTACGGTAAAAACAAATGGTAATGGTCCCGCACCGGTCTTTGCCGCAAAATACAACGGCAACCCGATTGCAATAACGAAGATTCTGCCTTCCGGTGATGTCTCTAATAGTGATGCATTCTATGACATACTAGTCTATCCCTCAAGCGCAGGGAATATTGACAAAATTACGGCGACCTTTAGTTTCAGCGCGTCAGACAGTTCCGTGTACTGGTACAATATAACCAGCACATCCTGGGTTCCCTGGGGCGCCAGCTATAAAAAAACTGTTTCAGGAAAACCCCAAATCTGGGCTACCGCCAGCAGCTGGCCCCCAATCAGCCAGCTTATCGGAACGCCTATATGCATCAAGGGTGCAGGCACCGCCACAACTTCTGTTCCGGGCAGTACTACAACCAGCGTCAACAGCGCAACCACGGCGGCAACCAGCACCACCACTTCTGCGGCGGTCACTACCACCACCTCAATTGGCGGCACGACAACAGCAAAGACTACCAGCAGTGTTAAGCCGACCACCACGACAACGGCACCGCAGCCCAAGCTGACCATTAACCCGGGCTCTTTAAACTACGGGGCTGATAAGATAGTTCAAACTTTTACCATTACCAATACCGGCCCGGGTACGCTCTCATGGAATATCAATAAGGAGGGTATCAACTATGACCAGGGCGTGGGCTGGATCTTTGACATCACGCCGGCATCCGGAGAAACCAATAAGGAACAGGACACGGTTGCCGTGACTATCAGCAGGGCGGAGCTTCTTCCCGGGACTTTTACCGCCACCATCCCGATCAGCTCGAATGGCGGAGACAAAAGCCTGAGCATCAGCATGGAAGTGACGGCAGCTGAGGCGCCGGTACTGAAGCTCAATCCGACGGTGCTCTATCTTAAAGAAACTGATGCGGCAGGGACCGTTGATATTTCCAATGCCGGTACCGGCACGCTGGTTTGGAAGCTGGGTGATCCGGTCTATGTCAATGGAAACGGCATCAACTGGATCAGCGGGGTCACCCCGCCAAGCGGCAGTACCGCGCAGGAAAAAGCCACGGTGTCAATAAGCGTGAACAGGGACAATCTCAGAGGCGGGATATATATCGCCAATATATCGCTCACGTCTAATGTCGGGAACCGCACCATAGGCGTGGTCATGTTCGTTGCGCGGGATTCCCAGCAGTACCCGCGCACCAAAGTGGACCCGTTCATACTGTTCCTCAAGAAAAGCGATGTATCGAAGACCTTCAATATCAGCAATGACGGTACCGGGACGCTTGTCTGGCAGCTCGGTGACGTCACATACCCGCCGCGGCAGCAGGGGAGCTGGATAACGGCCGTTTCACCCCAGGCAGGAGAAGCATCCAGTGATGTTGATACAATAACCGTTACCGTGGACAGCTCGAGCCTCAAGCAGGGCGGCCTGTATGGGGCGACCATACCGGTAAAGAGCAATGGCGGCAATAGAAATGTGTTTATATATGTCTGGGTGCCGCTGCTCCAGCTTGAGTGATTCGATATAACGCGCGTTGATTGTCTAACAAAACCACGGGGTTTATTCGGGATATTGAGCGTTCCTCGTGGTTTTGTTTTTTTTTGCGATGGCTTCTCTTGTGTGCTGCATGTGGCAGGGCTTAGAACAGGCTGCCGGGATGAACGAGGCAGCCCAGAAGTTGGCACAGCAATAAAACAGGGATATAAAAAAGAAGACAGACTGGAGTACGCTCTCAGCCTGTCTTCTTAATGTCTGTTATCTGAATGTCTCTCGTCTGTTGTCTGTCTTCTGACCGTCTGTCCCCCGGTCTATTTCTTATAATGCTCCTCGAGAATCCGCTCCACTTCTTTCTCATCGGGCAAATCCTTGCGCAGGCCTGCCAGGTACTGGTTGCCGATCCAGCGGTACAGGCTCACCATTTCATTGACCATGATCATCTCCGGGGTGCTCACCCCTTCCACGTCTTTCAAGTGCCTGCTGTACTGGCCCAGCATCTTGACCACGTCGCCAAAGACCGCGGGCGGGCGTTTTTCTCCGCGTTTGAAGGACTTTCCTTCAGTGGGATAAATCTTTTCCGGCTCTGGATTTGCCGAAATATCCGGGCGCCGGTATGGCCGGCGTACCATTACCTGCCATTTGCGCGATTCAACCATCATGCGCGCTATCTGCGGGCCTGCCCAGTCGTTATACTGATGCCCCTGCGGGCAGTAGGAGAAGAACTCGACGACCGAGGGCCCGTTATAGGCGATGGCTTCCTTTAAAATTTTTATTGCATAGTAGGGATTGTCGATGCTCACTTTGGCCGCGTAGACGTGCGGGATGGCCATGGCCTGGCTGATGAGGCGGCGATGCGTGGTGGTCTTGCCCGCGTATTTTTTCCCCATGGGGGAGGTGGAGCGATCGCTGCCGAAGCGCGACGCGCCTGACTTCTGCACCCCGGTGTTCATATAGCCCTCATTGTTGTAGATGATCCAGGTGATGTCATAATTTTCTCCGAGGGCGTAGTTGAACGGGCCGTTGCCGATGTCATAGATGGCGCCGTCGCCCGCCAGCACCAGCACCTTGGTGAGGACATCGGTGAACTGGTTCTGAAACGCCTGGTCCATGGCGAACTTGGCGCCCAGCGCTGCTGCGGACGCGGTGCCGAACCCGTAGTGGCCGGCGCGATAGACGCGGGAGTTGAACGGGTTGGCAAGTTCTGACACCTGGTTGCAGCCGGTGGAGTTGATGGTGCAGATGTGAAAGCCGTGGGCGAGCATCTGCTCGATGGCGCGCTCGGTTTTTTCCGACAGGATGCGCGGGCCCTGATACAGCGTGGCAATGCCCTGGGGGCTGTTGCGCAGGGACTCCGCGGCAAAAAACGTGAGCAGGTTGATGACACCCTCGCTGCACCCCGGGCAGAGCGTGTGCTTGCCGGGATAGAGCTTGGAGAAGACAAACAGCACCTGGTGAGGGAGAGCCATCTGGTCCACGTATTTTGCAGCTTCGCAGGTGCGGTCGAGCTCAAGGTATTGTACCGGCAGTACATCCCCCGGTTTGATGTCGGTCTTGGACACCATTTTCAGCGCATCGGTGGGGCATACCTGCACGCACGCGCCGCAGCCTTTGCACGCGTCGGTCTTCACGCATATGTTTAACGCAAACCGGTCCCAGGGAATTCCCCTGGGCGGCTTCTTGTAGGATTTGAAATAAGCCCTGGCCGCGTCCGGCAGCTCCTGGTCAGTGATGGTCGAGTATATCGCGGAGTCCGGGCACTGGGTGGCGCACATGCCGCAGGCCGTGCACTTCTCAGCATTCCATACCGGTATCTGGGTGCCGATAAAACTGAGATCCCGGTAGCGGGTGGTTGCCGCTGGCGGTATCGGCAGGAAGCGGTCCCAGGGTATGCGCTTGCCCTCGGAGATCGGCTTCACCATCTCGTTGTAGAAATGTTCCTGGTAATTTTCAAAGATGTTTATCGGCTTGACGGTCCCCAGCTCATCATCCTTCTCAAACGCGATCGGGATGCCTGCCGCGCGGTAGTTCTGGCCGAAATCTTCAGGGAGATGCTCTGCATCGCCCGCTGTTTTTTTCGTGCCGCCGGCTGCGGGGGCTGTGGTTTCAGAGGAGCCGGCAGCCTTCGCGCCCTCAATACCGTCATGCAGCAGCGATATGTTTGAAAGAATTGCCTCCGGGCCTTTTTTAGTGCCGATTTTCTTCTCGAGTATTTTTGTGAAGCGGCGCTCAAACTCGTCTTCAGGCAGGATGGTAAGCTCCCGGTTGATGATGCCGGCAATGGCAGCGCCCGGCAGGTTTTTCTTCAGGTGCCTGAGCGCGGATTTAGTAGCATTCACGGTGACAACATGGATGTTGCGGCCGGCAATGATGTCTTGTATGTCTTTCGGCAAAGACGCTATAATTTCAGCAGCGCTGCGGCTGGTATTTACCACCAGCAGGCCCCGCTCTTTCAGGCCGCCCACGTACTCGTTTAAGATCTGGCCGGAGAGAAAGGTCTCGTTAAAGAAGGCGACCACGTCGTTTTCTGTTGACTGGGAACTGTTCTGGATAGTGTCCGAGCTGATGCGAAGGTTCATGAAAATGGCAGCGCCCTTGCGCGACGCGCCGTAGCGCGCACCTGACTGCACATACTTGTGGCCATCGCCGCTGTCTTCAGCATAGATGAGGGCTGACGTCTCAAGCGCGGTCTTAACCCCTTCCGCGCCCACGCCGATGAAGGTCATGGCCACTTCCTTGTCCTTATAGTCATCAAGGGCCGCGGGCTTCAAAGAGTACGGGCCTTCAACGCCGACATAAAAATCCCGCTGTACGGGAGAGCCTTTCTTATTAAGCGCCATCGCCATGTTTTCAATCACCGCGGCGACATCATACTTGCTGAAGTCCTTGCTGCCCAGACCGTAGACACCATGCAGCACCGACGGCGCTTCGGTGCGGCTGTAGCACTTCATTTGCCCGCCTTCACGGGAAGCGCGCAGGGATATTTCAAGCGCGGCCCGCACGTCTTCACCGAGCAGCCGGTTGTGCGCCACCGCGCTGCGCTCAAGCACGGTAATTGCCCTGGCATTGCGCAGGCCGAAGGCAAGTTCCGCGTAGCAGGGCGGGGTGAAGAGAACCGGGCGCACCACGCCGATTTTCCAGCCTTTGCTTGCGCGGTAATAGTCGACAACATCCTTGACTACGCCCACCGCAGAGCCCAGAATCACGATGGCCATGTCCGCGTCCTCGGTGCGGTAATTCTCCACCACCTTAAGGTTGGTGCCGAGTATCCGGTTCATCACGTTCATGGCGGCGATGGCCGCCTTTTTGTAGAAGCGGTAGGCAAAGTCCTGGGCGATCTGGCCTTCCATGGTCAGGTCGGTGTCGGTAAAGGAGCCGAGGAGAGCGGGGTTGTTGTCAAAATCGCCCTGGTAGAAGCGGTTGGGCGGGCCGACAAAATAGCTAAGGAAATCATCTGACAGCTCGCGGATGTTTTCCAGCGCGTGGCTCTTGATGAAGCCGTCGGCAATGACCATGGCGGGCAGCATCACCTGCCGCAGCTCCGCTACTTTAAAAGCGATGGCCAGGAGCTTGTGCAGCTCCTGGTTGTTGCCTGAAACCAGCTGGGTCCAGCCCGCGTTGCGCACGCCGTAAAAATCAGTATGGCCGCAGTGAATGGAGAGGGAGCCCTTGTTCACCTCGCGGGCCATGACCGTCATGACCACCGGAAGGCGCTTGCCGGCAACTGAGAACAGGTTCTTGGTTTTCAGCACCAGACCCTGGGATGAGGTATTGTCAACGTAGCGGCCGCCCTGGCTTGCCATGGCTTCCACAGCCGCCATGGCCGACAACTCGTCGTTGGGCTGCAGGTACATGAGGTCGTGGCCGAAGATGTTTTTCTGGCCGGCTGACGCGGCGCGGGAAAAGCTTTCCGCGAGCGGGGTTGAAGGCGTGATGGGGTAGCCGCAGAACCCGTCAACCAGACGGGTGAAAATTGACAGCGCCGCCTGATTGCCGTCAAGGATGACCTCGCGGCGCGCGCGCATGGCCTTGAGCTGGTCTTCGGGGATGCTTGAAATGTCGAAGGTGAAGAGTTTTTTTCCGTCAAACCGGTCCCACTCAGCTTTCCAGTCCGTCTGAATCCGCTTACCGCCTTTTTGTCTCAGTTTCTGAAAGGGGAGCTGCTGCCGCAACACGTCAATATCAACAAATCCTGGTTTCATATCCGCGTCCTCTTCATTCTGTGAAATATCCCTCTAATAATACAGCTTTAAAAATATATCAGTAACACGGCTGCCTGTCAAGAGTTCCCGGTCTGCCCGGTCTGCCGGCTATTTTGCCCATGGTATGGAGTACAGCAGACTGCTGCGCAACCATTGCCTGGGGAAAATTATTTACTGTTGCTTCTCCCCCCCCTTGCAATAGGGATACTTTCTCCTGTTAAAACAAGCAATTTTGTGATACTTAAAACAAATACAATTTCACAGAAAGGAACCGGAACCTGTTTGCCGATGACTGGAGAAAAGAAAAAATGTCTTGTTCTGGAGGTCGAGAGAATCAGCTACAACGATGCGTTCGAACTCCAGCGGAAGCTGGTTAGTGCCCGCTTAAAAAACGACATAGAAGACACCCTCATTCTGCTGGAACACGATCCCGTCTTCACTGCCCCCCGCGCAGAAACCCGTAACAACATACTTGTTCCCACTGAAATACTTGCTCAGGAAGGAATTGAAGTGTGCCGCACTGACCGTGGCGGAGATGTGACCTACCACGGGCCGGGCCAGGTGGTCGGCTACAGCATCATGGATCTTAAAGAGCAGGGGCGAGACCTGCATCGCTACATTCGCAATGTGGAGCAGCTGCTGATTGACACGCTCGGGGACTATGGCATAGAGGCAGGCAGAGACCCGAAGCATCCGGGCGTATGGACCGGCAATAAAAAAATTGCCGCCATCGGGATAGCGGTTAAAAACGGCTGGATTACCATGCATGGCTTTGCCCTGAATGTGAATCCGAACATGAGTCATTTCACGATGATAGTTCCCTGTGGTATAACTGATAAGGGTGTAACTTCAATGGTTGCATTGCTGGGGGGGACGGTAGACCGCATTGAGCTCAACAGCCGGCTTATTGCTCATTATGCAGAGATATTTAAACGCAGCCCGCAAAAGGTGGCGGATGTGAAAAAATTTATTCAAAAGAAGTTGAAAAATTAGAATCTGGAACTCAGGAACTCATGATGTCCCCTTTTTATCTTTTTGAGTTACTGAGTCCAAACGGAACTAACCTGTCGCAATATATTTTCTCTGCGATCTCAGCGCTCTGGTTTATCAGGAGAAAGTTTAGTGGTTATAACAAAAAAGCCCGAGTGGATACGGGTAAAAGGTGTTGATGAATCAATACTCAACAGGATGAAGGGTCTTCTTGATCAATATCATCTGCACACGGTGTGCGAGAGCGCCGTGTGCCCCAATATGGGGACCTGCTTCACGGCCGGTACCGCGACGTTTATGATTCTCGGCACTGTCTGCACGCGCAACTGCTCGTTCTGCGGCGTTGCTGGCGGCAATCCACTGCCTCCAGATGCGATTGAGCCGCTGCATGTAGCCCAGGCAGCGCAAGACTTAGGGCTCAGGCATGTGGTTATCACCTCGGTAACACGCGATGACCTGCCTGACGGCGGAGCATTTCAGTTTGCCGAGACCGTGCGGCAGATAAATCGGCTGCTGCCGGAGGCTTCAACCGATGTTTTAATTCCGGACTTCCAGGGTTCGCGCGATAGCCTTGCTGTTGTCATGGAAGCGCGGCCCGATATCCTTGCCCACAACCTTGAGACCGTGCCGCGGCTCTATGCAACCTGCCGCCAGCAGGCAGATTATAAGCGCTCACTCACGATCCTCAAATATGCAAAGGAGCTTGGCCCTGGGCGATTCACCAAATCAGGCATCATGGTGGGGCTTGGCGAGACGCGGGAGGAGATACTGCAGGTGATGCAGGACCTGCGCGAGGTCAACTGTGATTTTCTGACCATCGGCCAGTATTTACGGCCAAGCCCGGCGCAGATTGAGGTCAGGGAGTTTATCCGGCCTGAAGTGTTTGAAGAATACCGGCAGCTTGGCGAAGAGAAGGGGTTTCGCTACGTTGCCTCAAGCCCGTTTGTCAGAAGCTCGTTTCACGCGGAAGAAGCGCTGAAGTTTGTAAAGAGGTGAATAGGTAAATCGGTGAGTCGGTGAATAGAACAATTTAAAAAACCGATCAACCTATTAACCCATTAACCGATTCACCGTTTTAAATATTTATGGAACAGGCAGTTTTTATAACCCGGGTTGACCATCTGAAATACTGCGACGATAATTTTACGCGCCTTTATTTTGGCATTGAGTTCTGTGAGCGGCTGCTGCCATCAATGCAGCAGCTGAAGAAGGTCCTCTCTGTTGTTAAAGAACGAGCACTGGGGTTTACCTTTGTTACCCCCTATGTAACCAATAAGGGGCTGAAACAGCTTGAGGCGCTGATACCGGCTGTTGCGCGGGAAGTTCCTCAAGTTGAAATCGTGTTTAATGACTGGGGGGTTTTCCAGTTTTTAAAAGAAGCGCGACTTCCGGTCTCGTTGGTGCTGGGAAGGCTGCTCACGAAAATGAAGCGGGGCCCGCGCATCATGAACATCATCGATCAGGTGCCTCCGGAGACCCGGCGCTACTGCCGGACCACCAGCCTCACGGTGCCGGAGATCAGGAATTTTTTGAAAGGCAATGACATCTTCAGGATTGAGCTGGATAACCTGCTGCAGGGAATGAATCTGGATGAAACCGGTTTTGATATCCATAAATCGCTCTACCTGCCCTTTGCCTGTATCTCGACCAGCCGGTTCTGCCTGACTGCCAACTGCGAAGACGAGCGGCAGAAAGAATATGTGGGAGTTTTTCCCTGCAGCAAAGAATGCCGCAAATATACCTTCACCCTTTTTAATCCGGTCATGAACTTGCCGCTGGTGCGCAAAGGCAACAGTATCTTTTTTATGCATGACGCCATACCTGAAGTTGTTACCAGTCGGCAGATAGACCGAATAGTGGTACAGCCGGAAATACCGGTGTAAAAAGCTTTCAGCATTCAGCTATCAGCATAATAAGCTATGAGAGATTTTAAGGAATTAAAGGTTTGGCAAAAAAGTCATCAGCTGACGTTAGCTGTCTATAAAATAACAGCAACGTTCCCCAGAGAAGAAATATATGGTCTGACAAGTCAGATTCGGCGTTCATGCAGTTCAATCGCAGCTAATATTGCAGAAGGCTGCGGCAGAAATGGTGAGGTAGAATTTGCACGGTTTCTCCACATTGCAATGGGGTCAGCAAGTGAGCTGGAGTATCATTTGTTGCTGGCTCGTGATCTCAAATTACTGAATGCCGTCGATTATGAAGGCAGTGCTCATGAGGTAGTTGAAGTGAAACGCATGCTGACGGCTTTTATTAAAAAGCTGAAGGCTGACGGCTGATAGCTGAGTGCTTGGAAATGAAAATTTTATCCCCCTTAGACACTATTGAAGAAGTGGAGCAGCTCTCTCAAGCAGGAGCTGATGAATTTTACTGCGGCCTGCTGGAAGAAGAGTGGTATGAGAAGTACCCGGTCATTTCCATCAACCGCAGGCCTGCCGGCAAAGGCCACTTCCGGCGGTTTTCCGATTTAAAGACCGCTGTCTCCATAAGCCACGGCCTGGGCAGGCAGCTCTTTTTCACGGTCAATGAGCATTATTACACGCAGGAGCAGATGCCGCTGGTCATGAAATATATAGACGGCGCACTTGATGCCGGCGCTGATGCTCTCATTGTGACTGATTACGGGCTCATGGCGTATCTTAAGGAAAAAAACTACCGGGTGCCCATTCATGTGAGCACCGGCGGAACGGTCTTTAACTGGCGGTCAGCGGCATTTTACAAAGGGCTCGGCGCAGAGCGGATCACGTTCCCCCGGCACCTGACCATTTCGGAGATAGAGGATATTGTCTCCACCATGCCGCCCATTGAAACAACGCTCTTTATCCTTAATTCCCGCTGCATCAACGTGGACGGGTTCTGCACCTTTCATCACGGGCTGGCGCGAAAGGAAGTTTTTCCCATGTTCAGAAACGCCTGCATGCTTCCCTTCCAGGTTGAGGCAATGGAGATAGATGCTGACGGCAACAGTCACCTTGTCAGCCAGGCATCCCCGGTCGTGCAGCGGCAGAAGATCTGGGAGACGGTCCACGTTGATGATCATCCCTGCGGCGCGTGCGCCCTGTATGAGTTCGAGCGCATGGGCATCACCAGCGTAAAAATTGTCGGCCGGGGCAATCCCCTGGAGCGGAAGCTGAAAGACACCATGTTTCTTAACACCCTGCGGGACTGTCTGATAAAAGAACAGCCGACGAAAAAAATATTCAGGAAGAAAGCGCGCAGCCTGTATGCCGAGACGTATAACCGCCCCTGCCGCATGCACATGTGCTACTATCCATCAGTGATGCTGGATGACGCGCAGGGAACCAGCGGCACAAGAAAGGCCGTGAAAAAAGCTGCCCGATAGCAGCTTGACACATGCAGCAGTGATTGTTTACAATGGAAACAAAGGGTACGAGGGGCCAAGGATTCAAGGGCCCCAGTGATAAATAATAGAATTGCGGAATGCGGAGTTGAATAATTTAGAAATATCTTCCTGTTCTGCAAACCGCATTATTAATGACCCTCGACCCCTTGAACCCTTGAATCCTGGAACCCTTGGTTATTTTTATGAAACGAAAAGCTGACCAGCATCCAGAAATCGGCGACCGCACCAGGAAGATTCTGCACGACCTGATTGATGAGTACATCCATACCGGATTCCCGGTGGGCTCTCAGACGCTGGCGCGCAAGGGCGGCATAGACTTGAGCCCGGCGACGCTGAGAAACGTGATGGGTGAGCTTGAAGAGATGGGCTATCTGCTGCAGCCGCATGTTTCCGCCGGCAGGGTGCCCACGGAAAAGGCCCTGCGTTTTTATGTGGACAGTATCCTGGAGGTGCGCAACCTCTCCCGGGCAGAGAAGGAGCGGATCCGGCAGCACTATACCTACACCGAGGGCGAGCTTACCGATTTACTGAAAGAGACTTCGCAGATACTTTCCGCCATTTCAAAAAATATCAGCGTGGTGGTAATTCCGAAATTCATTTATACCGTCTTCAAGCTTATTGAGTTTATCAATGTCAGCAGGAATCGGATCCTGGTCATTTTTGTCTCTGAGAACGGCGTGGTGCAGAATAAGATCGTCGAGGTGGAAGAAGATATAGCGCAGGCAGACCTTGATACGTATGCCCGCTATTTAAATGAGCTTTTGCAAGGTCTGACCCTGCAGGAGGCACGGAAGAAACTTATCGAGGAGATGCAGAAGGAAAAGAACAGCTATGACCTGCTGTGTGCAAAAGCTCTGGCATTAAGCAAGAAAGCCCTTGAAACTGATGAAGCGACTGAAATCTACGTTGACGGCACGCTGAACCTTCTTGAGTATCCGGAGTTTGCCGAAGTGAAGAAAATGAAGCGCATCATTCAGGCAATTGAAGAGAAGGAGCGGCTGTTAAAACTGTTGAATAAAGCAATGGCAGCGCAGGGGGTGCAGATCTTCATCGGCTCTGAAAATGAGCTGCAGGACATGGAGAGCTGCAGCTTGATTACCTCAACCTACTCAAAGGAAAATCATACCTTGGGCGCTCTGGGAGTTATCGGGCCCACCAGGATGGATTACGAGAAAATTATCCCTATTGTGGATTACACCGCACAGATGGTAAGCAAAATGCTTGACTGGAAGTGAAGGAGGAAAACGCATGATGCACAAGAAAGCAACTACTCACCATAAAGGTGATGAGCAGGATGCTGAACATTCTCATAAGGTTGAAATCACTGCAGATGAAAAGAGCTGTGAAGCTGCTGCCGCGGCCGTCGCAGACGGCAAAGGGGATTCCCCGTCCGCAGCGGAACTCACCATCCAGCTTGAACAGAAAGAAAAAGAGCGGCAAGAGCTCTATGACCAGCTGCTGCGCACCATGGCTGATTTTGATAATTACAAGAAGCGGGTGGCAAAAGATAAAGATGATCTCATCCGCTATGGCCATGAAAAACTGTTCCGTGAGCTGCTGCCGATCATAGATAATTTCGAGCGGGCCCTTGAGCAGGCAAAAAATTCTCCGGAGCAGAAGGCACTGCAGGAAGGGATAGCAATGATCCTCAAGCAGTTTGTCACGGCTCTTGAAAAGTTCGGCGTCAAGGAGTTTTCTTCAGTAGGCCAGGTGTTCGACCCAAACAAGCACGAGGCCATGACCCACCAGGAGAGTGCCGAGCATGAGGAGAACACGGTCATAGCTGAATTTCAGAAGGGCTACAACCTGCACGACCGGCTGCTGCGGGCGGCAATGGTTGCGGTTGCCAAACAACCGGCTGAAGAAGAAGCTGCAGCGCCTCAACCCGATGAGACCGGGCAGCTATAACATTATTTCTTTTACCCACCGTTCCATATCGGATTTAAGTTCAGCCCATGACAACGATGCAATCATCTGCATCTCGGGCTCTGCCTCGGCATTTTCAAAATAGACAAGGCTTCTCATCACATACCCAATATCCCGTATCCTATACTTTTCTTTATACAGGCTTAAACAGTCTTTAAGCGGCCGGTGGAGTTTAAAGAGAAAATATAAATCAACAAAATTCTTTCGAGAGCCACGAGACGCTACTGCCGCAAGTTTCATGGCGGCAATATCATCAAGACCAGACAGACACACAGCGTAATCAGCGTATAAAACTTTTTTTTGCAGCAGGGGATAGTCATAGCCAAAAAAACTTACCTAACAGGCTGTTGAAAAACACCCATCTGCTTCGTTGCGCTCATCCTTCGTCATTGCGACGTACGGTATGGTACGCCTTATTCCTCAGGATTTCGCGCGCCTTGCATCCGGATGTTTTTGACCAGCCTGGGAGAAAACTACTTTTTCAAAAACCTGCTGAACATTGGCTACTGATACATAACAGGTTTCTCTGTCAGTGGAAGTAACCATGCATTCAACGCCGGCCGCCCGGAGCATCCTGAGCAGCGATTCAATTTCACCGAGGTGCGGAATGAACCAATCGAAATCCTGAGACATCCGATGCCCTATCTGCAACGCGAGAGCCGTCCCCCCGGCAAGATAGAAGTCAGTTTTTTTAAAACACTGCCGAGGCGGGACAGAACCTTTTGCTGGGTATCGGTTAATACTTCAAGATGCATGCCCCCTCCATAGTGCATGTTTGGCTTTAGCACTGTCAACAAGCTTTCTCCGCTCCGCAGAAGGCACCTCAGATATAAGCAGCCAGTAATTCAGCTCGCGCGGGGGAAGGCTGTCTTGCCTTTATTCAGAAGAAAGTTTTTTATCTGTTCCGGGGAGTATGTTTTTTTGAGCCATACCATGGCTTCCCATGATCCCCGTTCCATGATACGCGCCATTATTGTGGAAGCATGCCGTATGGTATCAATGTTTTGGTGAGTATATTCCCAGAAAAAAGGCTGAAGAAATTCCGGTATAGTCATAGGCCGGTTTTACGGGCAGTTTATGCAACTGGAAAACGTTTGTTTTTAGATATTCTCATCATATCACATTTGCCGGTTTATATAAATTATCTTTATAACAGAACAAAACAGAAAACTTTATTTTAGTCCTTTAACACCCGGCACTTTTATATTCCATCGTTCGTGCCCACCCCACTCCGCATTTCTAACGCCCCGAGCAACGAGTCACTGGCCGCACGTCCTCCGAAGCTCTGTGGCGGGTGGATGTGTCACTCCCTTCTCCCATAGCGTTCCATACTATTATTAGCACTGCAGAAAACAAAAAATCGAAATATCATTTAAACCACGAGGGTATCAGTGCAAACTTACCAGTGCAAACTTACCTGTTGACAGATTCCCCCGTATGGCAATATAATTGTGCTCAATCACCGGGGGTTTCCTATGTGCAAGGTTAGGAATATCATTATAAGCAATTCAGTTTAGTTGAAAATCTGAACCTCTATCAGTATGTGTTGCTGATGGAGGTTTTTATTGTTTCAAAATCAATGGGTAGAAGCCACCACGAAGATATTTTAAATGAAAATTATTAGTCTATTTATTCTATTGACTTTTATTAACAGTGCTGAAGTCATACGAATTAAAACTGACTGGGCTGATAGAGTTAAACAGTCAGAGGATCTTATTAAGGGTGCTGTTATTGATTAATAGTAAGAGGGCCCCAATGCGAAGGAATTTTACAGGTAGCGTGGAAATGCGTTTCATCTTTGCCATCTTCATCATTGTCGCCGGCTTTATTGCGCCGGCCGTCGCAGAGGAAACACTCAAAGTGCCTCGCTTGCTGATCCAGCCGCAGGAACCGGTAGCGCCTGAGGCTGACGGCGTCACCCGACATCCGCTTGGCTTTAAGCCACCGCCCTGGGATTTGTCGGATACCGTTCCCGCTGTGAGCGCACTGCCGCTCAGCGGGGGCTATGCCGTTTCCTATACGCTTCCCTACGTCACCTCGGTAAAGAACCAGATGACCTGCGGCGTCTGCTGGATTTTTGCTTCCATAAGCAGCCTGGAAGGCAAGGTGAACGATGACGGCGGGGGAGCTATCCCGCCCGACTATTCCGAGCAGAACGTGAAAAACTGCAATCAGGACAATCAAGGGGGCAACCGCTGCAATACCGGTGGCAATGCCTACGAAACAACAGGGTTCTTAAGTAACACCGGCACGGTGACCGAGGCGTGTGATCCGTACTCGACCAGCCAGAACAGCACCTGCAATACCGGTTGCAGCGTTCAGGTAAAGCCTGCCGAGTGGCGCATTATCAGCGAGAATGCGATTGCCAGCAATGATAACATCAAGTATGCCCTGACGACCTATCACAGCCCGGTGTATGTAAGTATGTACGCAACAGGCTATGAAACCTTCAGCCACGGCGCACCGGCATTGTGCGGCAAGGCCTCGTCCACGACCCACGCGGTGACGATTGTCGGCTGGGATGACAGCTATCCGGCGGCGGGGTCTTGCTCCCCGGGGGCTTGGAAGGTGAAGAACTCTTGGGGCACATCGTGGGGCGATGCGGGTTATTTCTGGGTGGCCTACAGGCAGATAAATATCGGGTACTACGCTTCAGTGTATTCAGGCTATCGCTCTGAGTACGCAGGCGAGCAGATATATCATCATGATGTGGGATGCGCCGGGTATACCCTCGGCTATGCTAACACCAATTACGGTGCGGTGGTGCACACAGCAACGGCATCGGGGACCATTCGCCGGGTGGAGTTCATGACCGACAAGGCAAATTCAAGTTATGAGATCAAGTTATTTTCGACCTGGAACGGGACTGCGGCTGCGCCCACCGGCCAGCTCGGCTCCACTCAGACCGGGAGCATAACCCACGCGGGATTTTATTCTATAGAGCTTGACCAGCCCATAGCCTTGAGCGCGGGTAACTCATTTGTGGTGCAGGTAAAGACCTACACTGCCGCAGGTAACGGGTACGGGTTTTTTTACGACTACTATCACCTGCCGGGGGCATCGGGCGTTAGCTTTTTCAGCAACAACGGTACAAGCTGGTATGATTCATCGAGTTACAGCGGCGGAATAGGCCCGGTAATAATCCATGCGGTGATAGGAGACATCCCAAGCACCACCACGACTTCGATTCAGCCGCAATCCAGCACAACAACGATCGGTCTATCAACCACGACAACGGTGCAGCCGACAACAACAACTACTTCCATAGTGCCGACCACTACATCAAGCACAACGACGATCGATCTGTCAACCACGACAACGGTACAGCCGTCAACAACTTCTGTGGAGCAAACTACCACTTCGACCACAACAACTACAGCAGAACCAACGAGTACAACCACCACTGCAACAATTGACAGCGATAACGATGGTATTTCTGATTCAGAAGATAACTGCCCCGCAAAGCCCAACGGCCCGCTTCTCGGCACCTGTTCTTCTACATCAGACAGGGCCGGGACAATCTGCGCGAGTGATGCTGATTGCGTCGTTGGCTGTTCCACCAATGGACTCTGCATCAAGGACCAGAGAGACAGTGACAATGATGGGCATGGTGATGTATGCGACAACTGCCCAACGGTCTGCAATTCTCAGCAGCTGGACGCAGATCAAGATGGATTAGGCGATGTGTGTGATCCTGATCCGGGATGCGGGGGATGCACCGGAATTGAGTGTGAACAGGGTTGCTAATCTCGGGGCGCACCCGTTTTCACTAACCTTCTGCGCATAAAGATGCGGAGGGCACCGGCGAGTCACTATATACCCCTGTAACGCTATTAGCCTATTGACAGCAGAACAATAAGCACATAAAATCATAATCAAAGAGTTCAAATTCCTGCGCGTGAGATTTATGTTCATTTAGTTTCATGTCAATGGAGGTGATCCCAATGTTTGAAAGAATTACTTTCAAAAAAGATATACTTGGCGGCAGGGCATGTATCAGGGGTATGCGCATTCCTGTTGCCGTGATTGTCAGCCAGATAGCTCATGGCGCTTCCTATAATGAAATACTGTCTGAATATCCGGATTTGAATAAGGAGGATATCGAACAGGCGATTGAATATGCCGCATGGTTAACGCAGGAGTCATAGAGTTCGATATTTACCGCTGCAACTTAAAAAATAAATTTACATCCCGCATGTCGGAATCTGCATTTCACTTTTCTCCTTTCACTTGTTGCCTTTGACGCTATCTGTTGTCTGTATTTGCCCTCTGTATTCTGTACTCTGTTTTTTTTCCCCTTCCTCCGCCTTTATCCTTTATAGATAGACTAACCCATTATTAGCCAGAAAATAGTACAAAATTATTGGTAAAATAACCTGCTTATATTAGTCAAAAATATATTTTTCAATAGATGTTAAATTTATGCTTGACATTAAAAAACCATTAAATAAGCCATACAATAAGAAATATAAATGGAAATTAATCAGAAACGTTTACAGTACAAGACCGCTAAATTTTAAAATCATGATTTGATATTTTAAGAGGGGCAGAAGTGGTCACCAGGGAAATAAAAATTTCTGTTGTTGGATTTGAAGATAGTACTATGACCGCCTTCAGGTTGGTAAATACCTGCTGGCGGTTTTTTGTTAATTAACGCTATAAAATGAGAGGAATACAACGATGAAAAAATATATCTATTTTGTAGTTGGTATCTTGCTCAATCTGTATTTATGTAATACCACGTTTGCCACTACTGTTTCTTGCACATATATATCCAATGGTTCAGGTTATGCTAGTTCAGGAGGAAGTAAATCTACAGGTTCAACAGTTTGGGTTGGTGCATCAGGAAGCACTTATTATAGAGGGTTTTTAAAATTCGATATTTCGTCAATACCTGATAATGCAACAATCAGCCAAGTAAAATTATATGTAAATTGTACTACTTCTAATGTTAATCTGGAAGTAAATATTTTGCAAATGAGCAATGATCCAAGCTCAGCTTCTGGTAGCACCCTATATACTGATGCGAATGATGGAACACAATATAACTTTAGTGCTTGGGACATCTTTCACAGTACGGTTTCAAATTATATTATTTTAAATAGCTCAGCAAAAACTGATCTGCAGAATAAACTTTCTGCTAACTGGTTTGCTGTTGGAATCTCGCCAATTGCTGGAGATGAGAGTCAAACTTACGGAGTTCTCACACTTGGTGCCTCTACAACTTTAGATGTTACTTATACGGTACCAACTACGACCACTACTCAACCCACTACGACCACTACTCAACCCACTACGACCACTACTCGTATTACAACATCAACAACAACTATTCCAACAACTACCACTACAGTTATAACCACAACTACTACAGTAGTGCCCACTCACGTAATTATAACTGATATTCGTGTAAGTAATCCCTTCCCAATACATGGAGGAAATATAACCATTTCTGTAGATACAAGAAATGATGGGGGAGCAGGGCTTGCAGATATTGGTTGTAGTATTTTAGATTATTTTACTGATGAAGTAAAATGTGATCTTCCATGGTTAAATGATATTTACTATAGTGCTGGTGAAATTAAGAATAATTTAACATTTAATTATCAAGTACCTTCTTCTGGAAGATTCAAAGTTATCAGTAAATCTTGGGATAATTTATCAGGTAGTTGTAGTGGACAGTGTTGTACTCCAAGCGGAACACCAAATCCACAAGACCCCATTGGTAAAATGACGACGTTTACAGTAAAAGCCTATTGGACGATAATGGCTTATTTGGACGGAGAAAAACAAGACATGATTGCACCTACTTTCAATGTTTTTAATTCTTTAGAAAAAGGTGCCGGGAATCAATATGTAAATATAATTGCGTTAAAGGATGAATGGGGTGTTGGTCCCAATTTTGGTGCATCTATATATAAAGTGAAATATGACACCGATATTAATGCAATCGCGCAATATCAGGAGGGAGTTGATAAATTTGATCTTGGTGAAAGGAATATGGGAGATCCTGCTACGTTATCTTACCTCGTAGATTTTGCAAAAATTAGCTATCCAGCAGATCATTATGCCCTTATGCTTGTGGATCATGGCGCTGGATGGTATGGAGTTTCTTGGGATGATTCCCCTGTCTTAAATGACAGACTTACCCCAAAAGAAATTTCTGAAGTACTTTATAATTCAACATCTAACGGCAGTGAAAAAATAGATTTAGTCTATTTTGACGCCTGCCTTATGTCAATGATAGAGGTAGCTTATCAAATTGCGCCATATGTTGACTATATGGTTGGTTATGAAAGTCTAGGCCTTACTTGGGCGAAACCCTATACAGAAGAAAAAGTATATAGTGATGTTCTTAATGCTATAGATGATAAAACCACCTCTTTAACCCTTGCACAGTCAATAGCAACTAAATACAATGCCATTTATGGAAGTGACCCAATTACAGTTTCTGCTCTTAATTTAAATGAAATTAATAATGTTGCTGGAAAAATTGATCAATTGGCCCAGAGTCTTATATTAGATATTGATATTTATAAAAATTTAATCACCGAGGCAAGAAGTAGTTCCGTTACATTTGATAACATAGATGAAGAAGAAGACCTTCAGAATAATAAGGGTTGTTATAATGGTCCAGAAGATGATTTTATTGATTTATATGATTTCGTAGACAATATCCTGGATCCCAATAGGCCTTTTGATCAAAATGTTAAATCCATTGCAACCGATTTAAAGTCAACAATGAATTTATTAGTAAAGAGTAATTATGTCGGTCCAGCCACAACACCACCTAACTGTTCCATTGGTACTTGGAATTTTTTACATGCAAAAGGAGTCTCGATCTTTTTCCCTGATAAGAATGATGAACACTTTAAGATGTGGAACATAGGCAATGATTTTTATCCATTTAAAAGCTATAATGATGAACAGGGTTACGATCCTGCATATTTAAGTTTTGTTGCAGATACTAATTGGGATGAATTTCTCAATGCATATTTTAATGCTATACCGACGACCTCGAGTACGAGTTCAACAACCAGCACAATACCGACGACCTCGACGAGCAGCAGCACGTCATCGAGCACTACCAGCGTAGTGACCACCTCAAGCACTACAACCACATCGATAGCGAATCTTTGGTCGCCTATGACAAGCAACACTAATTCTTACCTTGAAGGTGTTTGGGGCAGCGGTTCCAATAATGTCTTTGCTGTAGGTTTAGATGGCGTGCTTCCACATTACAATGGTAGTTCATGGTTTTTAATGAACAGTTTAAATGCAACAAATCTTTATGGCATATGGGGCAGCGCTTCAAATGATGTATTCAGTGTGGGGGCGAATGGGAAAATCATCCATTATACAGGTAGTGGAAATGATTGGGTTTTAATGACAAGCAATATAACAGATGCTCTCCATGGTGTCTGGGGGAGTAGTTCGAGTAATGTGTTTTCTGTAGGTCAAAATGGGACTATTATTAGATACAATGGCAGCACTTGGTCTTCCAAAATGTCAAGTAATGTAACTGTAACACTTTTTAATATCTGGGGGAGTGACACAAACAACGTATATGCTGTAGGGCAGGATGAAACGATTCTTAAATATAATGGAAGTGTCTGGTCTGTAGTGACACATCCATACATAAATGATGGGGATAATCTGCGAGGAATCTGGGGCAGTTCGTCGAATAATATATTTGTTGTAGGCGGTAGTGGAACTATTCTGCGTTATAATGGCTCCGCATGGTCTAAAATGACAAGTAATACTAATGAAGATCTCTATGGTGTGTGGGGCAGTACGACGAGCAATGTTTTTGCAGTAGGTGATATGGGAACGATTCTTTACTATAATGGAACCACCTGGAGTATCATGAATAGTGGTACTACAGATAATTTAACGGCTGTCTGGGGCAACTCAGCAAACGATGTTTTCGCAGTGGGACAGAGTGGATCAATATTGCATTATACAGGAGCCATTCCGGTAACAACAACCATACTGACTACCAGCACAATGCCGACCACCTCGAGTACGAGTTCAACGACCAGCATACTGCCGACGACCTCGACGAGCAGCAGCACGTCATCAAGCACAACCAGCGTAGTGACCACCTCAAGCACTACAACCACATCGATAGCGACTTTGGTGGGTTGGTGGAAATTTGATGAAGGCACTGGGGCAACTGCAGGGGACAGTGCCGGGACCAACGCGGGGACAATAAATGGTTCCACATGGACGGCTAATGGCAGCTGTGTCAATGCATTGCAGTTTAACGGGACAAATAATTATATACAACTTTCTAATGCGGCAAACTTAACGTTTGGGACCGGCCCGTTTACCATTGCTGCGTATATAAAAACGGTGAGTACAGACCGGCAGCTTATCTTTATGAAATACCCGACAAGCAATATGGGGTATAGTTATGGCGTCTTTGGAGGGAAGGTTTATTTGGGCATGTCCGAGGGTTCAAGCGATTCATCCATAACCAGTATTGGCAGTGTAAACGATGGGGCATGGCACCATGTAGCAGGAGAGCGAGACACTGACGGGACACTGCGGATATACATTGACGGGGTACTGGATAATACTGCACCGCAATTACCATTGCGCAATGTAACCAATACCACGGGCCCGCGCATAGGCTGTGATACGCGCCCGCCAGGCAGCGGATATTTCAATGGGGTGATAGATGAGGTACGGGTGTACAACTCTGCGTTAACGCAGGCAGCGATACAGTCTGCAATGAATTACTGCACGCCTCAGGCACCGACGAGCACTACCAGTAGTCTGCCGACCACCTCGAGTACGAGTTCAACAACCAGCACAATACCGACGACCTCGACGACCAGCAGCACGTCATCGAGCACTACCAGCGTAGTGACCACCTCAAGTACGACGACCACAACTGTTCAGCCAGACAGTGACCATGATGGAATTCCAGACATAAATGATAACTGCCCCAACAAACCCAATGGCCCGAATCTTGGCACCTGCTCAGCTACTTCAGATAACCCCGGAGTTAATTGCACCAGTGATGCTGACTGTGCTAATGGTTGCTCATCAAATGGTCTGTGTATAAAGGACCAAAGAGATGCAGACGGAGATAATATAGGAGATGTATGTGATAACTGCCCGGCTGTATGCAATCCCCAGCAGTTAGATGCAAATGGGAATGGGAAAGGCGATTTGTGTGATCCGAATCCGGGCTGTGGAACTGGGTGTGGCGCGCCAGCCTGTGAGCAGCCGTGTTCTTAACCTTCAGATACTATGAAGAAAATTGATTAATTACATACGGCTGAGGCTGCAGCGGAAATTAGAGAAACAGGCTACTTAACCCATTGATGCCCGGATTTCACCGGGTGTCGATAAAATGAGCATACCGATGAAGACCCTAATACACGGAACCGCGCGGAGCTATGTAACTGTACTGGCGCTGCTGGCAGTAATACCACTGGCAGGTACGACGGGATATACTGTAGAAAAACCAGGTACACCACAGATTATCTGTGAACACAATCTGTTAAGCGTTGAAGCAGTGAATGTGCAGCCGGAAGTGCTGTTCACCGCCCTTAGCAAAACCTGCAACATAGAGGTTATTGCCCATGGGGAAGTATTCCCGGAAACACCGGTGAGCATCCAGTTCAGCAGGGTACCGGTGCAGGAAGCAGTTAAGCGGCTGGTAAAAGCCTGTGCCTTGCGCAGTTATGTGCTTGACCTGCAGGAGGGAAAGCCGGGGGAGATACGAATAGCAAAGCTTGAGCTGTTTATGAGCGGCAATGGTGAGCGGGTGCTGACCGGATCAGCGGAAAGCCCTGCTCAATCATACAAAGCAGAAAAGCCGCAGGCAGAACGGCAGGAGGCGATAGAGCAGCGCGAAGCCAAAAGTTCATTTGTAAAGGACTCAGGGTATAGCAGGGACGGCACAGCCATGATTGATTTCCCAAAGTACAATGGTGAGCTAGCCTATGATAAGAGCAGCTATAGCTGGCAGGGGGAGGCAAAAGATTTTGCCAAACAATCCATGGATATTATGCCGCCGGCAGTGCGGGATGGCACGGCAGAGGCGTTAATCAGGACCTGTGATGAGATAGCAAAGGAGAAGGGGTCAGACAGCATCACGGTGGATATAACATCAGCGGCACTGGAGCGTCTTGCCCGGAGATCGAACATGCCGCCGGAGCTTATAAAGAAACTGCCAAAGTCAATGGCAGATATGAACAGACCGCGTGTGCCGATTGATCCCGGTCATCTGAAGCCGTAATACCGATGAAGAGAGCGTGGGGCAGGTTAAATTAAATAGCAAAAGTAAAAAAAGACAAAGAAAGGCAGGGTCAGCAATGGCCCTGCCTTTTTTAGGCAGCAAATTTAAATATATAAATTGATTCCGTGTTGATTTTGGTTTAATTATTTATTACGTTGGTTCTATTTAATTCAGTTATTTGTTTCCCAGATGAAAAATAAGATAAACTATATTTTAAATTTATCTGCCTCCATAAACCTCACTATAATTTTATTATCTGTCGCTACCCTTATTTTTATCCTGCAGATAGCGCAGGATAAGCTCGTGTTCTACTTCCCTTCATGGAAATGGCTTGCTGCAATAAAGGACTTTGACTTTTATCACTCCCGGGGCTTTTTTGTTCTGCTTGCCCTGTTCTGCGCGAACCTTGTGGCGTGCAGCCTGAAGCGATTGCCCCGCACGATAGGTATTTGCAGAAATTCATCAAGGGTGCCGGATGATGCCTTTCTAACTTCAATGCCTGATGCGCTGGAATTTACAGTTTCAAATTCCACGAAGACAAAGAAAAAGCTGCTGGCAATAATTTCTTCGAACTTCAGCACGCCATGTCGGGTAAAAGAGGAGGGCAATACACTCTATCTTTTTGCAGAAAAAGGCAAATACACGCATCTGGGGTTCTACCTGGCGCATATCAGTATTCTGTTGATTGCCATTGGCATTATAATTTCTACAACCGGCTTCCAATACTCATTTGATGTTACCAAGGGACAGCTGCTTGATCCTCTCGTGGTGTGGGATGCCGCACGACAGGAAAAAGCCCTTGATTTTTCTCTGCGCTGTGATGATCTTAAAACAGTTTCTTATGGAGAATCAAAAAAACTGCAGAAGCACATGAGCACGGTTACCATATTGCAAAGTGGCGCTGTGGTTAAAACACAGGATCTGGATTTCGGCACTCACCTGACATATAAAGGAGTGGATATTTACCAGGACCGCTTCAGTAAAACGATTAATTATGCAAAGCTCCAGGTGAGCGATACAACCGGCAAACAGAAGGAGTATGAGCTGAAAATCGGCGACAGCTTCAGGGTCGGGGATACGGGAGACAAGCTCAGGCTCACGCGCGTCAGGCAGGATTCTGTTCAGCTCAAATCAATCTCATCACCCGGATCACTCTGGGTGAGTAAGAGCCCGGTACAGTTTACCGAACCGCCTCTGCAAGGATACCGGTTCAGCCTTATCGAACTCTTACAGAAGGAAACAACAAGTCTCAAGGCAATATATGATCCGGGACAGGATCTGATATGGTACAGTTTTCTTTTCATGATAGCAGGTTTCAGCATCTGCTTTTTCCTGCCGCATCAGCGCCTATGGGTGAAGGTGGACATGCAGGAGGGCAGCAGCCGGGTGGTGCTTGCCGGAGCGGCTACCAAGAACCAGGGTGCTTTTGCTGACATGCTCGGTAAGATCAAAGCTGCATTGGAGTAATGCTAAAAGCTCTATCCAGAGATATTTGAAATTTGTTGTTTGGCTTCTGGTTAATCTGTTCGGGCTGAATGCTCGCTGGAAATGATATTGGCTTTTGCCAGAGTCATCGCTCGCACCGCCCGTAACTGCTCTCACCAAAAGCCAAACTATGCAAAAGGTGAGAGCAAAATTATCAGATGTAATGAGTAAAATTCAACGCATCTAAAAGATATAAAACCGCAGATGGCGCAGTCACTGCAGAGTAATATTAGGGTTTGCTAAAAAATAAATCCAGCAGCGGATAGCTTTCAATAATTATTCGTTGCAAATACCAAGGAGAGTTTTTTATGCAGGATCAGACCATTTTAAGCATGGCAGTATTGTTGTATATCTTTGCAGCTGCACTCTATTTCAGCAATCCTTTCTTAAAAGTTCCACGAATAGGTGCACTGGCTACCCTGGTTACCGTTATTGCCTTTCTGGTTCACACACTGGCACTTTTAAGGCGATGGATGGCAACTTACCGAATGGGTTTTGGACACCTGCACATTGTAACCCTTTATGAATCATTATCATTTATTGTATGGGCTATTGTACTTGCGTATCTGATATTAGAATTTAAATTTAAAAATAAAATAGTCGGCAGTTTTGTCATTCCGCTGGCTGCGATTGTTTTGATTTATACTACAATGGTATTACCCGGTACGCAAAGCACGATAGCACCGGTGCCCGAAGTTCTCCAGGGTAATTTCTATAACTATCATGTGATCCCCTGCTTTTTAGGCTACGGTGCTTTTACCATATCATTTGGAGCAAGTATCATATATTTTTTTAAAAAAAGGAAAAAAGCCGCAGGCAGCACAGAAACAGGCATGTTGCAATTGTCCGCATCATTGCATTTTTTAAATGAAATTATCTATAACGCTATTGCCATCGGTTTTATTTTTTTTACGATTCAGTTAATTGCCGGGATGTTTCGTACCAAGATTATATGGGGCAGTTATTGGCAGTGGGACCCTACACAGGTTTTGGGATTGATAACGTGGTTAATATATAGTGTCATATTGCATGGAAGATTTACAAGATGGTGGCAAGAAGATATGACCGCAATTCTTTCCATCTTGGGATTTATTACTGCCATTGCCGGATTTCTTGTAGCAACAGGGCGTATGGTTACCACGGGGCATTATCCAATTTTATAACAGGCAGATGATGGGTTTTGGTTAAAAAGATCTTGCATCGTCTTTTTTCATGGCCAATATCTTGATCTGTAATACGAATTGTTTAGAAATTTTATTGGGGAGGGTGGAAAAATCGTGAAGAGAATAATTCATTGGTTTCCTGGCATCGCCATTAGTAGCCTATTTGGCCTCATCATAGCCTGTAGTTTTGCAGCGCAGAAAGATACTATGGGGGTGATTATCATTTCCCATGGCGCGCCGATACCTGAGTGGAATCAGAAGGTAATGAATCTTATAGCATCGGTGAAATCGCCATACCCGATAGAGCCAGCTTTTTTAGACTATGATAAAGAGCGAACGCTTGAAAAAGCTGTAAGGAGGCTTGAAGCAAAAGGAATAAATAATATTCTTATTGTTCATCTTTCGCCCACATCGTACAGCAATCACCATGAAGAAATACGCTACCTGGTGGGATTGCGGAAGGACCTTGGCGTTTATACTGAAATGACCGAGACGCCCATCAAAAGCACATCTCGCTTTGCGGTTTCTCCGGGCATGGATGAACACCCTCTGATTGTTGCAGCACTCAGTGAATATACTCGTGAATTATCGCAGGAGCCGACAAAAGAATCGCTTATTCTGGTCGGGCATGGGCCGGTTGAAGAAGTTGAAAACATCATGTGGATAAGGCAGCTCAAACGCATTGGCAAAGAAATCACAAAGACACTTAACTTCCAGGAGGTCGTGTGCATGAATTTGCGGAGCGACGCTGCAGATTTAGTTCGAGAGCAAGCACATGAAGACCTGCGGGAAGCCGGCCAGAGGCTATCAAAGCAAGGCAGGGTGATTGTTGTAATTTCCTCGCTTGGCACCTTTATGTTACAGCAGGAAGTAAAGAACATCATGAAGGGAGTGCCATCGTTAGCTATCAGTAATAAGGGGCTTATGTCACACCCGAATACGGTGCGGTGGATTGAAGCTACCATCCAGAACGGCATGAATCAGCCCGCAGTTCCTCCCATCAATAGAAAATGGTCAAACCTGGATTATGATACCGGCAAACCTGTTGGCACTCACCGCTACGGGCTTTTGTAAAAGATACAATTAATGCCGGGTATTAGACAGGAGGCAGGGTTGGAAAAAGCCCTGCCTCCTGCTGTTTGCACAGAGGTTCCGGTAAATCCCTTGACAACCTGCAAGCCCCTAATCAATAATCCAACAGAGACATTCTGCGCAGAGACACAACATGAAGCCTGACTATTATAAAATTCTTGGACTCCAGCCCGGCGCCACCGCGGGCGAAATCAAGCGCTCATACCGCAAGCTTGCGCTCAAGTACCATCCTGATCACAACCCGCACGATGCAGATGCAGAAGAAAAGTTTAAATGGGTGGCAGAGGCATACCAGGTATTAAACGATCCCCAGCAGCGCACAGCGTATGAACGGGAATTTTTTGAGCAGTACCAGGACGTGCTGCGCGAAGTCAGGAACCAGAAGGAGCGCCTGTTTTACGCGCCGGCAAATGACGTGCTGGGAGATTTCTTCCGCGGCTTTTACGGCCAGCCGCAGGGTGCTGCCAAGCCCCGGGGCCGTCAGGGCGAAGACCTCAGATATAATTTAAAAATATCATTCGCTGATGCCGCGCTCGGTGCTGATATTGAAGTGAAGATTCCCTATCAGAAAGAATGCACGGTCTGTCACGGCAGCGGCGCAAAATCCGGAAGCAGTGATCATGTATGCCCGCAGTGCCGGGGCAACGGCCGGGTGAAAAGCAGGCAGGGATCACTGGAAGTGTATCGGATCTGCCGTGCCTGCGGCGGGAAAGGCGTGGTGGAAACTTCACCCTGCGGCAAGGGTAATGGCCGCGGCACAGTGGACTCGCGCCGGTCGCTCACGGTTCCGGTACCGCCGGGCGTTGAAACCGGCACCAGGCTGCGGGTTCGGGGCCAGGGCGCGGCAGGTTATTTTGGCGGCCAGGCGGGAGACCTGGTGGTGGTTATGCAGGTTGAGCCGCACCCGTTGCTGAAGCGCGACGGGCTCAATATACGGTGCGAGGTTCCCGTACCTGTTTTTACGGTCCTGCTGGGGGGAAGCATAGCTATTCCAACGCTTGAGGGATCAGAGGTAATAAAAATTTCTCAGGGGACTGAAACGGATGCGGAGATTAAGCTCTCGGGCCGGGGGGTAGTATCTTCACAGCAGAAAAAAAGGGGTGATCTCATCGTCCAGCTCAGGATCGAGCTGCCGAAAACACTATCCCGCAGGGATAAAGTGCTGCTTACCGCATTTGTCCGGCAGCATGATCCCGCACTGTATCCGGCGGCCGCGCACTTTATGAAGCAGATGAAAGAACGGTAGGGACTCAGGGATCGGGGTCGGGCGCGGCGTTATTTTCCGGTTCCGAAGACTCTTTCTTTTCCCCCATCAGTCGTATCATAATAATGCTGATTTCATACAGGATAATGATGGGGACCGCCATGAGCGTCTGATTGACCACATCAGGAGTCGGCGTCAGCACTGCGCCGATAATAAATGCAACAAGTATGGCATACTTGCGGTTTGAGCGAAGCTGCTTCACTTTTACAATGCCGATTTTTTCCAGGAAAAAGAGAAAAATGGGGATTTCAAAGATAGCGCCAAAGGCTAACAGGAATGAGCAGCTGAAAGAAAGATATTCTTTAATGGAGGGAAGGATTTTAATAGAATCGGTAGTGTAACTGACGAAGAACTTGAATGCCACGGGGAATACAATGTAATAGCCAAACGCTATGCCAATGAGAAACAGAAGTGTTCCCAAAAAAATGAAGGGTACTGCATAGCGCTTCTCATTCTCATACAGTCCGGGAGCAACAAAGTGCCAGATCTGATGCAGTATCACCGGGGTCGCAAACAATATGCCAGAGAAGAAAGACAGCTTCATATAAGTGAAAAAAGCATCGGTAAGGCCGGTGAAAATGAAGGTGCTTCCCTGGGGGAGTTGATTGTAGAGCGGTGCCGAAAGGAACCGGAAAATTTTATCCGCAAAATAGTAGGAGGCTCCGAATCCGCAGGCAATGGCGATGAGGCAGATTATGAGGCGCTTGCGCAATTCTACAAGATGTTCGGTGAAAGCAAGTTTTTCATCTGCCATTTACTGTTCCGCTTCCGGTGCTTTTTTTTGATCGGTGACGGGCGGTGCTTCAGGGGCTTTGCCCGGGGGAGAAGGCTGCGGGGTTGAGGGTGTGCTCTGTGGTTTGTGATCCAGACTGGCGAGGTCAAAGTTTTCCCGTATATCATCAGTGGCACGGCGAAATTCACCCAGTGCCCGGCCTAAGGCCTTTGCGATATCGGGAAGTTTTTGGGGGCCGATAACGATCAGGGCAACAACAAAAATTAATATAAGCTCCGGCATTCCAATGCCAAACATATGATATTCACCAGCACGTTTATATACTGCTCTATAATGTATAATGCTTTAGCTTTAATGTCAATTGTTTCTCGTGAAGAACGGTATTCTGCAAGCCGGCAGCATGCGCTAAAGAAATGAATATCTAACAAGGAAGGGTTCCCTATGCATAAAACCATCGTGGTAAAAGATCAGCGCTATCTGAATCATATTACCGGCGATAACCATCCGGAAAGTCCCCAGCGGCTTGAAAGAATCTATCGCATGCTTCTGGATGAGGACCTGTCAGGGCGATTTACTGAAGTGCCGCCGCGTGCTGCAACAAAAGAGGAACTGGCCTTGAATCATGCGCCTGACTATATAGAGCGGATAGAACAAACCGCCGGGAAACTCCATACCATGCTTGACCCGGACACACAAGCGTCAGCGGGCTCCTGGGACGCTGCGGTGTTTGCAGCCGGCGGGGTATTATCTGCGCTGGAGTTGCTGATGGACGGCAGGGCTGATAATGGGTTTGCCCTGATCCGTCCTCCCGGCCATCATGCTGAAAGGTCCAGGGCCATGGGGTTCTGTCTGTTCAACAATATTGCCATTGGAGCCCACTATCTCATTAAGCACTATAAGCTGGAGAGAATTCTCATTATTGACTGGGATCTCCACCATGGCAACGGTACCCAGAAGTCATTTTACGCCAGCCCGGAGGTTCTCTATTGTTCAACACATCAGTATCCTTATTATCCGGGTACCGGATCCATTGAGGAGACTGGCGAAGGGAAAGGCCGCGGATACACCGTAAATATACCGCTGCGCGGCGGGCAGAGCGACGCGGATTATATAACGTTGTTTCAGGAAATAATCATCCCGGTGGCAGATGAGTATAAACCGCAGTTTATTTTAATCTCTGCAGGCTATGACCCGTATTATCGTGACCCGCTGGGTGCCATGCAGGTGACCCCTGAGGGTTTTTCAGCCATGACGGCACTGCTCATGGGCTGTGCTGCGCAACAGTGCGGGGGTAAGGTTTTAGCTGTGCTCGAAGGCGGTTATCATCTGGAGGGCATTGCTGAATCGGCAAAAAAAACCCTTTTAACCTTGATTGATGACCATAGAGCCGTTACTCACAACAAACCTTCTGAAAAACCTTTATTAGAGACCGAGACGGTAATTAAAATGGTAAAAAGGGTGCATGCGGCATTCTGGAAAGCGCTCGCATAGGACGGGGTATTAAAGGTTCCCCATCAACTGTTTAATGAGGGTGTCAAGGAAAGCGCAGAACCCTTGATTTTAGAAGTTAAGTCAGGAAATTAAAGATAAAGTATAAACTTTGACTCAAATAATTTCTTGACTTTACATCCTGAATAGGTAAATCTATAATAGTTATATGCAACTTGGCAACGTGGTAAAATAACGTGAAATTAGAAAGATTTGCTGAATTGGAAAAAAAGATCCAACTCGTTATTGAGCGGCATAATCTGTTGAAGCACGATAAGGAGAAAGTTGAAGCACGGCTTGCGTATAAAAATAAAGAAAGTGAAGACGTTAAGAAGCAGCTGGATAAAATACTGAAAGACCGGGACCTGCTAAGAAAAAAAATGGACAGTCTTATTGAAAAACTTGATTTTTTAGAATCAGCATGAAAAGAGATTCGTGATGCAAGAGCCTGTTCAAATAGAAGTTCTTGGGCAAAAATTTACTTTAAAGGGAAATTATGATAATGAGTATGTCGATCGGGTTGAAAAATATATTAATGATAAGATACAGGAGGTTCAAAAGCAGACAGCAGCTATCAGTACGCATAATTTGCTGATACTGGTAGCTCTTAATCTGGCAGATGAATGCTTTAAAAAAGAAGAAGAACTTGCAGAAGTACGGAAGAAGATAGAGGGCACTGCGGAGCGTTTAATTGCTATAATTGATACAACAATAAGCAGTTATTCAGGGGTGTAGTGAATTCAGTAAAGGGACAGAGCTTGATTTTGCAGGATGTTTGCAAGCATAGGGTTTTTATAACACTTACGTAGAATATACGTGTTACATGGTTAAAAGGAATTACCGTTTACCTTGAGGAATCAATGGTTATGCAACTACTGATACATAGATTGTCTTGGATCAATAAATCCTCATGGAAGTACCGTATAGATGGTAACTGATACTGTTACAAAAACCCTGTCCGAAATCTGCAAAAAGCCTGTGTTTATTGAGGAATAAGTAAGCAGCCGGTTCCTGCTGTTCATAAACAGGAGGCTTTCCTTTTATTGTGAGTCCCCGCAGCTGAATTCCATTTCTTTGAACTCCCCTGATTGTTTAGCAATTAGCGTGACATCAAAAAAATAGTGACACACATTAATGTTTAATCCTTTAAAGGGGGTGATATAACCTTGCAAGAATTACTAAAATTATTACTGGCTTTAGGCGCAGGCGCCATACTGGGCGCTGGCATAGGTTTTTGGGTCAGAAAACGACTTGCAGAAGGTAAGGTGGGATCTGCTGAGGAGCATTCCAGAAAAATATTGGTGGAAGCTGAAAAGCAGGCAGAGACTATCAGGAAGGAAGCACAGCTTCAGTCCAAGGAAGATCTCTACCGTGCCAAAGCAGATTTTGAGCGGGAGACCAGGAATAAGCGTCAGGACCTGCAGAAAGTAGAGAAGCGGTTAGCCCAAAAGGAAGAGAACCTTGAAAAGAAGGTCGATCTTATTGACCAGAAAGAGGTTGCAATTACCCGGCGGGAGAAGAACCTGGAGAGCCGGGAAAAAGCCGTGAAGGACATGGAGGAGAAATATACCCATGCCATTGAGGAGCAAAGGAAGCTGCTGGAGAAAATATCGGGCATGACCGCTGAAGAGGCAAAACGCCTGTTAATGCAGAGCCTTGAAAACGAGGCAAAGCACGAAGCAGCGCGCACCATCAGAAGGGTCGAAGAAGAGACCAAGGAAAACGCTGACAAGATCGCCAGAAATATTATAGCATCGGCCATTCAGCGCTACAGCGCCGAGTATGTTGCAGAGAAAACAGTCTCCCTGGTGCATCTGCCCAACGATGAAATGAAGGGGCGGATTATCGGCCGGGAAGGGCGCAATATCAGGACCATTGAGCAACTCACCGGGGTTGATCTCATTATTGACGATACGCCGGAGGCAATATTGATCTCGGCCTTCGACCCCACCAGACGGGAAGTGGCCCGCATAGCGTTGGAGCGGCTGATATCTGATGGCCGCATCCATCCGGCGCGAATAGAAGAGGTCGTGGAAAAAGTAAGGCAGGAGATCGATGTTTCCATTCGCGAAGCAGGAGAGCAGGCAACCTT
>Ga0209777_10001050_pt1 | contig 42050 bp, 40 predicted proteins | sample FrelakmetHBP12HB_FD_187147 | JGI IMG/M metagenome (GOLD analysis project Ga0209777, IMG submission 187147) | Freshwater lake sediment microbial communities from the University of Notre Dame, USA, for methane emissions studies -HBP12 HB (SPAdes)... | ecosystem: Environmental > Aquatic >...
AATTCCTTGGATTCCAGTATTTCCAATAATCCCAGTATCACCTTGCGTGCCCTGCACGCCTGTGCTACCAATGATTCCGGTTACTCCTTGAATTCCTTGTACACCTTGGATTCCTTGTAATCCCTGAGGTCCTTGATTTCCTTGTATTCCCTGAATTCCTTGTATACCCTGTTCTCCAATACCTGATCCTATTCTATATATATCTAAATTTTCAATTATATTTGTTAAAGAACCTGCGGTTTTAAACTGTCCTGATGTATTATTACATTGTAAATTTAGGTATCCTATAGGAGTACCTCCATAAATAAATAATGTTCCAGGATTAGGTAAAGCAGCTAAAGTAGAAAATTCATTAGAAAAACTAACATTAACATGTCCATTGGATAATAATGTAAAAGCTACTTTTCTATAATAGTTAAGAGTATTTGATATTGGAAAAGTAATATCAAATGTTGCTCCATTAACTAATTGAGTTTGAAAATCAATCCAAGAAATAGGCACAGTTAAAATCGTACTATTTATAGGAGCAGATACTGCATTTCCCCCATCTCCTAAAGTAATACATGATGCTGAAAAGTTTAATTTAGAGTCAGGGGTAGGAAAACTAGCATATAACCTTAGAGGGGAATCTAAATCTAAATCTATCGCTACCAAAGAACTTTCTAAAACATCTGTTTTTGTTATATCAACACTCTTTAAGTCTTGAGACATTTGAATATTATTGGCAGCATTCGGTTGGCGCATATTTTTACCTTCTTGAAATTATAAATTTACAACATCAAAGATAGGTAAAAAATTAATTGAATATTTTTAGTATCGGGCAACTAGACGAATATTATCAGCAGAGTTAAAGAGACCTCCATATCTGTATATAGAAGTAAGATTACGATTCACTTCCATACCGCCCCATCCTAACTCACTTTCGTAATTACTATCTCCATCTTCTTGTATATAAGCAGTAATTATAAAATCATCATCAATAAAATTTGAAGGTTTGGGGTATTTTGTACTATAAGCTAAATCAAAATCTTTTTTACCAATTAAAATTTTATTTCTGACTCTAAACATTCCTATATTTCCAGAAAATATATTAGTTCCTCCTGTGTTTGCTCCTATTAAAAAATTTCCATCGGTACCATCCGACATCAGAGTAATAGAAGCTCTATCATATACTTCTATTGTTCCATTTACAGATAACTGCATACCATTAATGGTATCCCAAGTAAAATTCAAATAATAATAACCAGTAATACCATTAGGTAGAGTAGTATTTGAAGTAAGCGTTCTAATCGACGCTCCATTTTGTTTAGTTTTAAAAACTATTTTTCCACTACTATTTATATACGCAAACATATAATCAGAACTTGTATTATTTATTTTTTTAAATAAATATTGAGAAGTAGTGGGCTGCCCATTATCAACATTTATCCACAAATCTATATCTACAGCATTAGAAGGCATTGTATTTAAAAGAGTACTTTGATACAAATAATTTGAACCATCTAAATAAGCTGCTCCACTAGATCCTCCAAAAATTCCACCCGATACTGCTACACTAGTGCTATTTACTAATGTGTAACTATTAGATGTGGAATCAGTAAGTAATGCTCCACTAGAAGAAAATAAATAAAGAGCTAAATCTGTTCCTGTGCCACTTTCGTTTAATATAAATGTATGTCCAGCAAATTGCTGATTAGCTGTACCCACTGTACCTACATTGGTATAATCTTGCATTACAGTTTTAAATGGATTACCATAGGGAATTGCTCCAGTAGAAGCATAAATTTTTACTTGGTGAGTAGAGTCTAAAGTGAGACCTCCCCATACCATGTTTATTAAAGTATCTGTAAAATTATTTAAATAAGCATAAATATCTAAAGATTCATAAGTCCCATTATTATTGTAGATTAAAGAAAAAGCACTAGGTATTTTTTTTAAAGTATGAGTGAAAGTAGAGACTGCGTTACTAGATATCCAATTTGATTCCCATGAATTTACAGGAGAATTAAAAGATTCCTGATACCATGCTAACATCATCTGTACAAATTCAACTCCAGTAAAAGTAAGTCCTGTAAAATTAAAAGATACTATAAGATCAGTAACATTACTTACATAACTTTCTGTATTAAGTGGAGTATAAGAAGACCCATCAAAATAAGTAAGCTGTATAACATCAGGAGTAATTCCTATATTATGAGTATAAGTCTGTGATCCTCCCACATAATAAGTATTTTTCTTTGTTACATATCCTATATTTCGCCACTGCCAAGTTGTATCAAATTGTTTTGGGGTAACAGGTAAATAACTTTTTAAATTGGTATTAAAATTACCACTCCCATCTGTACTAAAAACACCTACTGGAATAAATCGATCTACATTTACTAAACCAGATTCAGGAATACTTTGAGAATAAGCAAAATTAGAAGTAGAAACTAATCTAACAAATAAAGAAGTAGAAACTCCTGAACTAGATTGTACATAAGCGGTGGGTAAGAATTGAGTATCTATATACAACCAATATGCAGTATTATTAGCTTTAGGAGTACCATCAATTTCTTGGCTTCCTATTTGGTATTCTACATTTATTCCAACGCCTGAAGCACTATTCCACACATAAGAACTTCCACCATAAGTAGCGTAGATATAACTATTATGTCGTAAAAGACCTCCTCTCAAAAGTATATAGTCTGAACCACTAGCTCCCGATCCAGTAATATTAAAACTGGTATCTCCTAAATCATCTAATACTCTTATCCCTCCACTATCTGTAAAGACAATGTAATCGTCTTCGGTGAGTCCCATCCCATTACTGGTGCTATTCAAAACAAATTCACTTGCTGAAAGCCCATCAGAAAGAGGATTCACTTCTTTTATAGTGTTACTGCCCGGTACAAGATATAATGCTTTACGATCTGCCATTTTAATTATCCATTTTCCAAAGAGCTATCCTCAAAAATAATAATACAAAGAAAAAGGGGGGAATTAAATTCCCACCCTTTTATTTAAAAAATCAAAAAATTAAGACAAACTAATACCCATCTTAGGTGCAACAATAATATCAGTAGCAGAAACAGCTAACCCTACTTCCCATACTAAAACATTAACACCAGTAGGAGCAGTTTGAGTCAAATCTCCCGCAGTAGTTGCGCTTAAATAAACAGGAAGTCCAGGAGTAAAAGATTTACCAGAAATAGTAGCTAAACCAGAAATAGTAACATATCCAGTAGCTGTACTACTAATTGAACTTTCAGCAACACCAATTACTCTAGCAGTACCTAAAATTAAAGCATCAGCAGGAGTAACTGCATTAGTATTACTAATATAAACAGCTTGACCTGCGGTAATCGCACCAGAAGCTGTAAAATTCAATTGTACATCTTGTGATTCTACATTCTCATGGATGTGTAATGAATCTGCATTACTTCCATTAGTTAATTGATTTAAAGTAGCAGCTGACATATTAGTTGTAGAAACACCTTGAACTTTAAAATTGTTATTTAAACTAATATCACTAAATGTCCAAGAACCTGTAACCGCTTCAGTACCTGTTTTATCAGGAATGTTATAGAAATTAATAGTTTTAGTCCCATTACTGAAACTATTTCCATAAATAGTTCTCCATGCTAAAGCAGAAGCACCTAAATCAATAGTTCCAGAAGTAGAAGGTACTAAACTAGTAATAGCTGAACCATTAAAAGAAATTTGATCAGCAGAAGAACTTCCTAAAATAACATTATTATCAAATGACCAATTTCCAGTTACAGTTTGATCTTCACTTAAATCTGCAATGTTAGCAACTGCTACAGTTTCTGTACCATCACTAATATTAACAGCATAAAGATCTTTCCATCTTAAAGATGATGTACCTAAATCAAAAGTATTATCTATTGAAGGAACTATATTAGAAGCTACATAACCATTAAAGGTTACTGTATCAGAACTATTTGCTCCTAAAACAACTGTACTATTAATTTGAGCATAACCACTTACATTTAAGTCCCCAGTAAGAGTTAAAGAAGATCCTGATAAAATTCCTACTACAGTTTCTGCGCCCTTCACTTGTAAGTCATTACAAATTAAATCTCCAAGTTCATTAATACTTGCTACAGAAATTCCTAAATGATTTTTTACATCAAAAACATGAACTCCAGAATCACCAGTAGCAGCATCAATAATTAATTTTGAACCTGTAAAACCACTTAAAGTCTGAGCAGCTGTCCAAACATTAGCATGAGCTAAATCAATTCCAATAGAATTTCCACCATTTAATGTCAAAGTAGAATCATAATCAGCTTCAAAATCATTAACATCTCTCTTAACACCTTTTGATGCTGTTAAAGTAGAAGATCCTGAACTAGTAATATTGATAGTGTTAGTAAGAGGATTGTTAGTAATAGAAACATCTGTACCCGCAGTAAAATTTAATGTATCAATCCCATTAGTAGCAACAATACTTCCACCAGCAGGAGCAGTAATTGTTTTGAAACCAAAAAGAGTAGCTAATTTTCCACCTACGATACCAATAGATGCATTATCAGAATCTACATAAGCTCCATTAGCTCCAACAGCAAGTCCTGAAGCTGTTGCTGTAATAAGACTTAAAACACCACTGTTCCAAGCAATACTTGTACTCGCCATACTAGAATCTGTTCTTGATTTATCCAATGTGCCTGAACTAATATTAGTCGCATTCAATAAAGTTAAGCCAGAACCAGCACCTGTAAACGATGCAAATGAGATATCATCAGTTGCTTCATTTTCTTTGAATGTTCCACTAACATATTTTAATAATTTCACACTAGACATAAAAATCCTCCTAAAAATTGTGATACTATTATTTTTATTTTTGAAAACCTTTAAACAATTAAAATTAGTTCAATATTTTTCATTATTTTAAAATTTATATCTTTCTATCCCAATTATTAATTAAATATTATTTCAACTCCTAATCACATATTGATTATTTATATTTAAAACTAACATCGAAGATGAAATACTATATCCTACCTTTTGAGACACATTTCCCGAATTAGTAGGATCTATAATGCTTATCGCTCCATCAGCAGTAGCTAAAAAATATTCCTTGTGGACAGTCAAAGTAAAACCATCTATCCACCCTATAAATTTAACTCTACAACTCGTAGTAGAAATTTTTTCCGTAACAAAACCTACCACTGGCGCAGTATTAATATTAGTAGCATTAGCTCTGTCCGCTACATTTAAATTATTAACATAAACAGCATCTAAAATTTGTACCCCAGTCATACAATCTATAATAAAATCTTCTGTGGATATGCCTGTAGCTCCCTGAAAACCCGTAATACCCTGAATACCAGTATTACCATAAGGTCCAATTATCCCAGTAAATCCCATCAATCCAGTGAATCCTATTAATCCCTGAATACCAGTCCATCCTTGAAGACCTATTGTTCCAGTAGGTCCCATTAATCCCGTAGAACCTATCCCCTGAAGACCAGTAACTCCTTGTATACCTATAGCTCCCTGAGAACCAGTAAAGCCTTGAACCCCATGCAATCCTTGCGCGCCAGTAAATCCATAAGGACCAATCATCCCAGTAGGTCCCATCAAACCCATAGATCCTACTAATCCAGTAAATCCTTGAGGACCTATATTTCCTTGTGGACCTATTATCCCAGTAGATCCCATCAATCCAATAGGACCTGCTAATCCAGTAAATCCTTGAACTCCAGTAAATCCATAAGGACCAACTATTCCAGTAGATCCCTTTATTCCCGTAGAACCTACTAATCCTTGAATACCAGTAGTACCTGAAACACCAGTAGTCCCCTGTACTCCTTGTAACCCCGTTAATCCTAATCCTTGAGGACCTGTCTTTCCTTGTATACCAATTAAACCTGTAGGTCCCATTAAGCCCGTAAAGCCTATTCCCTGAGGTCCAGTTTGTCCTGTAGGTCCTACTGTCCCTTGAGTACCAGAAAGTCCTGTAAACCCTATCTGACCCCTCTCTCCTTGATTACCCTGAATACCTGTCTGTCCTGAAGAACCAGTCATCCCTAATAAACCAGTAGCTCCACGTACACCAGCTTGTCCCGGTAATCCCGTAATTCCCTGAAGTCCTGTCATCCCAAGACCAGTAAAACCTTGAAGTCCTGTGACTCCAAAACCTATACCAGTAGATCCTTTAAGTCCTGTAGGACCTATTAACCCTGTAACACCTTGAGTACCTCGGTCTCCTCCAGATCCTGGAAATCCAGTAAATCCTATTTGCCCTCTCTCTCCGGTCAATCCAGTATATCCCTGAAGTCCCGTAGATCCTTTATTACCTTGTAATCCAGTAAATCCTATAGGTCCTCTTTCTCCAGGCATACCTGGATCTCCTTGAGACCCTGCTTCTCCTTTATCTCCTCCAAATCCTGGAAATCCAGTAAATCCTATTTGTCCTCTCTCTCCAGTCAATCCAGTAATTCCTTGAAGTCCAGTGGACCCTCGAAAACCAGACATACCAGTAAAACCAATAGGACCTATATTTCCTGGTAAACCAGTGGAACCTTGAATGCCTGTTGCGCCTTGTAGTCCAGTCATTTATTTGACTCCTTAAAAATAAAAAAGTAATTACCAGACAACATTTTCATACTCAATTGTCCTTCCCTTATCTGTTTTAGCTCTCTCGGATTTATAATCTGGAATCACTGGAGAAGCAGGTGTAATAGGACGATTAACTCCCCTAGTATCATCTGATACAGGTACAGATCTCTCTCCTCCATAAATAGGCACTCTATATAAAATATCTTTCGTATCTCTATAATTTAAAGTAAAATGTTGTTGAAAAACAGAACCCATCGCTCCCTGTGGAGTAATACTCCCAAAAGTCATTCGATCCCCATTCTGACGAACAATAAAATCTCTCGTTCTTACTAAAGGACTCGGTCCTGTCCAACTTTCAAATGTAAAATTTAATCTTAATCCTACATCCGTTATATCTATATGCTTCTCCGCTTCAGGAGGAGCAATAATTATATTAATAGGTCCATAAAAACCACCTACAATCCCCGTCCCATAACATATCTCACAAAAATAAGTAGCTTGTTGATGCGTATCTGACCACTCCGGACATCTCTCCCCTACCTCTTTTCTAATAAATAATTTAGCTCTCTCTCCAAATTGTTCTAATAAATATCTATTTCGAGCAATAATTCCCTTCCAAATATAATGAGGTTTTTCTATCATGTGCACATGAGTACCTCGCACATCTTTAATATTGGTTTCAATAATACTTCCTGCATTATCTCTACCAACTGTTGTAATTTTATAAAAAAATCTAGGATAGAGATCACTTTTAATAAAATTTAAATTATACCAATAACTACATAAACATTTTCCATTAGGTCCTGAGGGCAATCTAGGATCTTCTATTTTTTTAGTATTAGGATTATAAACAGGACGAGTAATTAAATATACTTCCCCCGTCCTTCCATCCACTTTATATGCAGGAACGACTAATAACCCTTTTCCATCCCCATTATCTATTTTTACAACTATATCATAAGGAACATTAGCTAATATGTTTGGACTATCTTCTTTTATAATAGGCGTATTTAAAGTTTTAAAAACCCAATCCGCTACAGAATTAGTCCCTTTAGATAATCTAAGCATCACATCTTCATCTACAATTAATTTGTGTGTAGTTTGATCCCTATAATATAATGTCTCTATAGGATTTAAATTTAATTTTTCATAAGGACCACATTCCGAATCTATAGCCCGATATAAATTCACTCCTAATATTTGCCATCTTCCATTGGAAGTAATCTCTTGAGGATTATCCCAACGTATGTCTAAAATCCCTTGAACATAGGGGTGTGTAACGAAAGTATTATTCGGAGGAAGGGGTCTATTTTGATCCGGAGCTGGATATGAAGGTACCCCATTATAAGAAGTAGGATAAGGTTTGTTACATTTAAAATTAACCAAGAATGTTTACCTTGTGTAATATTTATTTAAACTTCACAAAAGGTAAAATTATTAGTTAATAATTTACGGTTAATAAAATTTTTGAATTTAACAATTAATATTGGATTAGTAATGAAACAAAAAGAAACAATCAAAAAAGTAGTTCGGAAATTAGCTTCTAAAGAAAAATTGAAGAGATTAAGAAATTTTTTAATAGCTATATTTAATGAAGATACAATTTTAAAAAGATTAGAAAAACATTTACCTCTAATTTTAAAACAAAGTCCAAAAGAACTTCCTCAGATATTATTAGAAATAAAACAAAATTATAAATTAGATAATGATACTCTTGGTAATTTTATTCAAAAAATTTTAATAGAAAAAAATAAAATACATCAAAAAAATCCTGAATTTAAACCTGTGATTTGGAATTTTTCAAAAGAGAATCATATTCGGGGGATAAAATTTCACTACATTTAATATTATTTTCTTTTAATATCTTGATAGTTAGAGGATAAATAATTATTCTTATTCGCCATAAAATTTCTAAAACTTTTTCCTGTCCCTCTCTGTTATCAGGAGTATAATCGCTGTATTTAAAAGATTTATCATAAAAAATATTTTCACAAAATTCTACTAATTTACAATCATTTTCTTTTAAAAGTTTATAAACACAAATTTGACAAAGATTGATACCAAAAAGAGAAGCTGTTACATATTGATCCCAACATTCTTTTGACCCAGAATTTAAATATTCTCTAAAATATTCAGCAGATTTATCTATGTTTGGAATTGCTTTTAATAGATGCCATATGCCTTCTTTAATATTCATAAAGATCTCCTCTTCCTACAGTATACCACACTTGATAACACATTGCAATAGTTAATTAACTGTTAGAAAAAGGATAAATTAAACCTAATTTATTTAATATCAAGATTATTTGATTAGTTAATAATGAGAGTGGAATATTATAATCCCTCCCCCTAGGTAATAATTATTTTTTAGATTTTGTCGCAATGTCTTTTTTAATGAGTTTTTGTTTATCCATATCTAAAGTATACTCATCAAAATCCACTAAATACTTTTCTTTAATATCTTTTTTGAAAGTATTATAATTTTCTACAACCGTTTGATGTTCTAATAAATATACCTGCTTCTGAACATCTAAATTTTCTATAGATTTTTTTACCAAATTAAATTGAGAATTAATTAATTGAAATTTCAATAAGTCTATCTCCTCAATTAAAACAGATTCTAATTTATTTTCTTTTTTTATTTCTTCTACTTTTTCTATTTCTGTAATTATTTCTTCCATTCCAATTATTCCAGTAGCTCCTGGATTCCCCACAAAACATTTCTTTTGTCTCATTCTTAAATCTCCTATTTTTAGGCTAATATTATTGGTTCTCTTAAAAGAATTAATAATCTACTACTATCCAAACTTCTACCTAATTTTTGAGATACATTTCCTGCAATTATGGGGGGATTAATACTAATTTGCCCATTTGTTGTAGATAAATAGTAATCTGAATTTGGTATTAAAGTTTGGGTAGCCATTGTAATAACTCCCACAGATTTTATTATACAACTAATGTTAGAAATTTTATAATCAACAAAACCAATTACAGGGGTACTATTCACACTAGTAGCATTAGCTCTTTCAACTAAATTATCTCCTAGTAAATAAACCGCATCTCCCTCGGAAACATCTATATTGCAATTTATACTGAAGGACTCTGGTTCTCCCATTAAACCAGTAGCTCCAATAGCACCAGTATATCCAGTTAAACCTGTAAAACCAATAGGACCAACTATTCCAGTATTTCCTGTGTCTCCTTTTATACCCTGTATCCCTTGTAAACCAGTAGAGCCAGTTAATCCCGGAAATCCAGTAAATCCTATCTGCCCCCTCTCTCCAGCAATACCTGTTATCCCCTGTAATCCAGTGCTACCCTGATTTCCCTGAGAACCAGTAAAACCAACTGCTCCCCTCTCTCCAGGTATTCCAGTTACTCCCACAGAACCTGTATTACCTTGAGGACCTAATATACCATCTAATCCAGGAAATCCAGTAAATCCTATTTCTCCCCTCTCTCCAGTTACTCCAGTTATTCCCTGTATTCCTGTCCATCCTGCAATCCCTTGAATACCAGAAAATCCAGTAGGTCCCCTCTCTCCAACTAACCCCGTTACTCCAATTAATCCTGTACTTCCTATACCGCCATTTATTCCAGGTAAACCCGTAAATCCAGTAGGTCCTCTCTCCCCAATTAAACCTGTTACTCCTTGAATTCCTTGTATACCTATAGTTCCAGGAATACCCGTAGTTCCAATTGCTCCTCTTTCTCCAGTTAATCCAGTAAATCCCATAACACCAGGAGTACCATTTAAACCAGTATCACCTTGTATGCCCGTATATCCAATATCTCCTCTTTCTCCAGTTAATCCAGTAAAGCCCATAGTACCTGGAGTACCACTTATTCCCGTCTCTCCTCTAAATCCCGTATACCCTACTTGTCCTCTTTCTCCAGCTATCCCTGTAATTCCCTGATTTCCACCTCCACCATCTATGCCTGGTAATCCAGTAAATCCTATTTGTCCTCTCTCTCCAGTAAATCCAGTAACTCCTTGACATCCAGTTAATCCTACTCCCGTAAATCCCTGAATACCTGTATATCCAATTTGTCCTATAAATCCTCTTAATCCAGTTATCCCTTGGAGACCAGTCAATCCACATACCCCAGTGAAACCCTGAAGTCCTGTAAAACCAATTTGCCCCATCTCTCCTTTTAAACCAGTCTCTCCTTGAACTCCAGAGTCACCTGAATCTCCTTTAATCCCTTGTAATCCAGTAAAACCAACAGATCCTTTACTCCCACTTAACCCAGTTATTCCTTGAGTACCTAAAAGACCTGTTTCTCCTTGAGATCCTATTAAACCAGTCAGTCCTGCAGATCCTTTTTCTCCAGCAATACCAGTTAGTCCTTGAGGTCCAATTAGTCCATTTAAACCAGTACACCCTCTTACTCCACTAGAACCAATAGGACCCATAAGTCCAATTATTCCAGTACGTCCTAAAGGACCTACAATTCCGGTAGAACCAGGAAAACCAGTAAATCCTATTTCTCCTCTCTCTCCTGTTGCTCCCGTAAATCCCATTAATCCTTGAAGTCCGGGTATGCCAGTAAATCCTACAGATCCTCTTTGTCCTTGAATTCCAGTAGCTCCGGGTAATCCTATTTCTCCTTGAATTCCTGTGTAACCCAAAGGTCCCATTAATCCAGTCTCTCCTAAAGATCCACGCAATCCCTGTATTCCAGTTAAACCCACAACTCCATAACCAGTAGATCCAACTAATCCAGTTATCCCTTGAAGCCCACTCGTACCTTGTATGCCTGTTACACCCTGGATCATTTTATTAATTCTCCACAACTTTTTGAAAATTAAAAATATTAAATTAACTATTGTGAGGGTTTAATTAGTAGATTAGGGAGGGAAGAAAAAAGATTTAAATTTTTGGGAGTTTTAGAATTCCAGCTCCGATTAATTTGCCTTTAATGTATGAAATGTCAGCATAAGGTTCATCTTCTCTTATTTCAAAATATTTTAAATCGGGATCATTTTCAATCATTTCTTTTTTAACACGATCTCTTTCAATTAAATTTAAATAATCTTGTTCATTTTTAAGATAAAAATTAGGAAAAGTATAATGTTGATATCCATAAAATTCTACTACTAATCCTATATCAGGAAAATATCCATCAAATTTAAAATGAAATCCTGTTTTTGGATTTTTAAATTTGTCTGAAATCCATTCTGAAATATAATTTAAATTATTTAAAATATTTGAAATTAATTTTAAACATATATTTTGTTTTATATTTCGAATAAAAATAGGTAATTGATGTCTTAAACATTCCCTTTTTATTACGGTATGACCATATCCTAATTCTGCAATAGCTTTACCCATAGCTATTTTTCCATTTTTCAAAGCAAATTTTTGTAAAATTTCTTTCTCTATTCTGATTGTAACATCCTCACGAGAATAATTCATATTTGCTATTCTTTTATCTGTTTCTTTAGTCAAACCTAAATTCCATTTACCAGCACTCTCAGACATTCTCTTTTTAATTTCTTCTGTTAAATGTTTACCTTTCAAAAAATCTTTATTTCTAACTTCTGATTTTAAAGCAACAATTAAAGCATCAGGATAAAGGTCTCTATAATTAGGATGAGCATTTTGAATATGACTACATAAATTTTCTGCTCTATAACCACATATCTTACAAGTTACATAATCTTCTGGTTCGGATAAATTTGCCCATTTAGCATTCCATTGAGATTTTTCTTCTTTTTTCTGACAATCTAAACATTTAGGATTATGTATATGTAAACTAAAAAATTTAGATACTTCGTGCTCCATCCCACAATCAGGACAATTAATTATTTTAGTCTCTCCTTTACCAAAACCCGCTTCTCTATTTTTAGCAGCCTCACTTCTCCGATCTTTTAATCCGGGAGTTCTAATTAAAACTAATTCCCCATGCTTTTTCTTATATTCTTCAGCAGTAATTCCATGACTCGCTTTAAGATGGCGAGCTAAAGTCTCTGCCTTCTCTCCACATTCCAAACAAACTACATAATCATTTCCCTCAACCTTATCTTTCCATTTCTGTTCATAACTCCATTCATTGTAATCTGGATGAGTGTCCTTATGGTGCCTAAAATGAGATGCTAAACCTTTTAGATTAGAAACTTCAAAATTACAAATTGGACATTTCATAAAATAAATCCTCCTATTCTATATAAATATCTATATGTATTACTATACAGTCGAAGAGGATTATTTATAAGTCAATGTAATTAATTTTATAGTAAGAATGAGGGTGAAAAGTTTTCTCGATTTTCTAATTAGAAAATCGAGAAAACTTAATAAAATTAAAGACTTACACGTAAATTGAAGGCCATACGGCACCATAAAAGTGGAAAAACGGGGCTGTAAAATGTCTCCACGTTACACAGTGTAGGATCACTAGAATCCTGAACAGCGGTAGTACCGTTGTATGCTGTGATGATTTGTAGATTTACTAAATTATTCATCAGTCCATCTACTGATACTTCTATATCCTGTAGCACGGTAGAAAGGAATTTCACACCGATATAAGGATCTAGTACTATTCTCATTTGTTGTTGTACATAATCTTGGATAAAGACTACGGTAGGTTCACGAGTAAGTACTGTAGAGACATTAGTAGTAGTAGCTTGTCTAATTAGAAAATCTGGCACTAAATCTTGTAATACCGTCAAACCTGAAACAGCTGTTTGATTTAGAGTAACTATATCAGTTTGTCTAATTAAGCTGTTAAAACCAATAATTCTTTTATTAGTAAGCGGGGTAGCTACATCATAGACTGGAGAAACTGCTAATCCTGCGAAGGCAGCAGCTAAGAAAGAACCATCCACTGCAGCTAATTGTACATTACCTACTTGGTCTAATAATCCAACTACAGCTCCATCGGGATAAATACCTATCATTCTTTGAGATACCATATTTTTAGCAAAAGCTTGAGCTTGTTCTGGAAGAGTACCAATAGCAAAACCAAAGACGCCTGTACGTTCACTTGAATAACGAATTGTAGATAATTTTTCACAGTGTATTCTAACAGCATCAATCACATAAACATTTGTACTAAGTGGACAAATAATGTTTGGTTTTACCCCATAACCTTTAATTGGAGATTCTATTGTACTTAATACATCAGTATAAGCTTGTATATCAGCATCAATACCTGTAGAATTTCTTACTACTTGAGCTAAAACCATTGCTACTGCGCCATTAGTAAAAGCTAAAGAAGCAGCTAAAGACAATTTATTATCTGTACTAATAGGTCCCATGTCATTAACTACATCTTTAATTTTAGTGTATACTTTAATAGGGAAATTTGTTTTTTCGTAATCTACTGTAACGTAGTAAAAAGAACCCACTGCAGGATCGTTTCCAGATTTATTAAAAGTATTTAAAATAGCAGTATTAGCAGCTATTACTCCATTTATATTAGTAATAGTAGTTTTAAGACCAGGAATATCATAGAATGGAATAACAGCTGTATTGTGATATAACTGTACATCAAATTCTAATAAATCACCTGAAGTATATAGAGTACTAATTGATCCAGGCATAATTGTAAAACGAAGTCCGGTTTTTCCATCTATATAAGTTTGTCCTAAACTTCCTGATCCATTTGAACCAGAAGGACCTAAAGAACTTAATACCCAGAAATCTGTATTATTAAAGAAATTTAATAATACATCTTCAACAACAGAATAACCTGGTATTGTTTGTCCATCAAATCCACCAGCGGGATAAGTAATTCCTTCAGTAGCAAATAAAGGATTCGCTACAGCGTGAGCAGATTTATTTTCTATAATAGATAAAACATTACCATTATTAACTGATACAATTTGATATGTTCCTGCAGTAAGTGGAGTACTAGGAACAACACAAGTTAAAGTATAAGTATCATCTGATATTAAATTGTACCAATAAGTAACATAAACTAATTGTCCGATTGCAGGAGCATTTTGTAATGTAATCATATGCTCAGATCCTGATAAAGTTTCAACCGCAACTGGTCCATTTGTTCGTGCATTTGCTACTGAAGTACCTACATAAGCAATAACATGATTTACATCATCAGTAGGTATACCAAAACCTGTCCCTTGGGTAGGCACATATTCCAAAGTAAATGATGTATTTACTCCGTCTACTATGCCAAATGCAGGATTTAAATATGCTCTATTATCATAAAGATAAGCATTTATTTGAGAATTAAAGGGGGTAGTATTAGGGTATACTACACCTGTAGTAACTGAGAAACTAGCTCCCCATTGAATTTGATTACCTTGAATTACAAAGTCTACTGTATTAGTAAAATCACTTCTACCTGGAGCAGTACCTACTCTAATTACATCAACAATATTACTTACAGGTAAATAATCAGAAGTATCTTGCCAAGTATTTGTATAATAGGTAGCTAAAACTTTAGATCCAGCAACAGGAGGTAAAGCTAAGGTAATAACACCAGATTGTCCATCTACTGCAGAAATTAAAGCTGTTGTTGTAATAGTTTTATTATTTACTATAGTTGCGACTGTAATTGTAACTTTAGTAATATCAGTAGTAGCAACTCCCCCATTACTTCCATCTACTATTGGAGGAAAATTTACTTTAAAATCTAAATTTACGCTATTAGCTTGAATAGACAAATCATCATTAGTAATTAAAGTATCAGTGCGTTTAAAATAGTAACTAATTGTTACTACCGCTCCTGATTCGGGAATCATAGATAAAACTACTTCCCCAGTATTTCCATATAAATTAGATACTCCAGCTGGAGTACCATCTACTGTCACAGTGATAAATTGTGGATCATAAGCAATAATGCCTTGACCAGAACCAGTTACAATCGGAAAATGACTAACAATAAAACTACGATTGTCTCCATTTAATTGATTAGACACATCTTCATTTGCCATGTAATTATCAGCAGTAGCACTAGATCCTCTAATCATTTCATAATCTGTTATTTCTAACGTCTCACTAGCTACCCCAATAAATAAAGGTATCCTAAGCCCACCAATTAAATTAGAAATCGTCTGGTCTGCTAAAGTTTCGGTATAGGCCCCAGGAAGTCCTAAAATATTATTCATACTCATATGATATTTCTCCTATAGAAATTGAATTTTTTTGAATTAGATAAATAAAAATAAATAGATTTAAATAAAAATAAATAGAAATAGAAAAATGTAAATATAAAAAATAAATAAAAAATTTCTCTAGAAGAAATTTTAATAAAAATTAAAATTATTGTAGAGTAATATATGAATACATTAATAAATTATCCAAAATTGATGAAAGAATGGCATCCTATTAAAAATGGAGATTTGAAACCAGATTTAATAGTTCATGCATCTACTATAAAAAGATGGTGGATTTGTGAAAAAGGACATGAATGGTTAGCTGATCCAGCGCATAGAACAAATAATAGAAATTGTCCTTACTGTAGTGGAAATAAAGTTTGCTTTGATAACTGTTTAGAAACATTATATTCTGATTTAGCAAAAGAATGGCATCCTACTAAAAATGGAATTTTAATTCCAAAAAATGTTACTTCAAAAACTCGTAAAAAAGTATGGTGGATTTGTGAAAAAGGACATGAATATGAAGCAAATATCTCTAATAGATCTGGGTTAAATTCAGGATGTCCTTATTGTAATAGCAAAAAAATTTGTGTTGATAATTGTTTAGAAATTATAAATCCTAAATTAGCTAAAAGTTGGGATTATGAAAAAAATTATCCTCTTACCCCTAAAGATGTATTTCCAGGTTCACATCAAAAAATATGGTGGAAATGTTCAGAAAATTCAGAGCATAGTTGGCAAACTACGATAAATAGTAGGCATACTAATAATCGAGGATGTCCTTTATGTAAAAATAAAAATGAGCAAAAAGTAAGAGAAATTTTTGAATCTCTTTTCAATAATACTTTCCCTCGTAAAAAACCGTCTTGGATGCGTAATCCAGAAACCAATGCTTTATTAGAATTAGACGGCTATAATGAAAATTTAAAATTAGCTTTTGAATATGATGGAATTTTTCATGACAAAAAATTTCCTAGTAAAAAATCTACATCTTTAGAAAATACTAAGTATAAAGATAAACTTAAAGATTATTTATGTGAACAAAATGGGGTGACATTAATAAGAATACATTATTCTGTGTCTAATTTAGAAAAATATATTTTAGACAATTTAAAACTAAAAAAAATTGTTATATGAATACATTATTAAATTATCCAAAATTAATGAAAGAGTGGCATCCTACCAAAAATAAAAAATTAAATCCTGGAATGATCACACATGGGAGTCACATTAAAATTTGGTGGAAATGTGAAAATGGACATGTGTGGAAATCTAGAGTAGATAGTAGATGTATATATGGAGCGGGGTGCCCTCTTTGTAGGAAAAATAAAACGGAGCAAAAAGTTAGAGAAATTTTTGAATTTATTTTTAAAGTATCTTTTCCTAGTAAAAGACCCTCTTGGCTAAAAAATCCTCAAACCAAGTGTAACTTAGAATTAGATGGATACAATCGAAAATTAAAATTAGCTTTTGAGTATGATGGAATTTGGCACGATAGAAAATTTCCTAGTAAAAATGCTACATCTTTAGCTCATAGAAAATATTTAGATAGACTTAAAGATAAATTATGTGTTAAAAAGGGGATAACTCTTATAAGAGTACATCATTCTGTTTCTAACTACAGAAAATATATACGTGATATATTAAAATCAAAAGGAATATTATGAGAGATGATTTAGGCGACCGAATGAAAGGATATGAAAACAGAACTAGGTATTTTTTACCTCGAAGATGTTATTATATACTGAGGATCGACGGAAAATCCTTTCACAATTATTGCAAACATTTGGAACGTCCTTTTGACGATAAATTTATAGAAAGCATGGACTATACAGCACAAAAACTCTGTGAAAACATACAGGGAGCTAAATTCGCTTATGTACAGTCTGACGAAATATCCATTATATTAACAGATTTTGAAACTCCTTCCACAGATGCTTGGTTCGATGGAAATCTATCTAAAATAACCTCTGTTTCTGCTTCTATGGCATCTACTTTTTTTCAAGAATGTAGAAGAAAAATAGTTGATGACGACAGATATGCTTTTTTTGATTCTAGAGCATTTACTTTAAGTGATCCTTGGGAAATTTTTAACTACATAGTTTGGAGACAAAATGATTGCACAAGGAACAGTATAATGTCTGTAGCACAATCTCTTTATTCCCATAAAGAATTAATGAATAAGAGTTGTAGTGATATGCAAGAGCTTATTTTTCAAAAAGGACAAAATTGGAATAACTTCCCTGACTATAAAAAAAGAGGTAGAATAATTATTAAAGAAACTTATATGAAAGAGGAATCTATTCGAAATAGATGGATAGTAGATCAGGAGATTCCAATTTTCACCCAAGAACGAAAGTATCTAATGAATTTAATCCCATTGATTCCTTCTTTCGATAAGGAAGAAGATATAGGCATTAAAATTTAACTACTTTTAAATCTTTAGGTTTGATAGTTTCATACGTAAAATAATCCCCCTCTTCTACTCCCATAGGTAAATCAATATTCTCATCATATAATCCCCCCAATTCTTGTAATCCATACCCATCGTAGTGATAAATGTAATAATTTTTAGGATTAATTAATTCTAAAACGACAGTATCTTCACCGTGATATTTAGATATAGGTCTATCCAAAAAATAAACTAATTTTTCACTCCCTTTACCATGCCCCATTTCAGTATATTTTCCCACTTGTGGAATTAATCCTTTTTCCATAATAGAAGATAAATTATTTTTAGTAGTAGTATGGTATAATCTAACTTCTTTAGCTAATTTTATTTTAGATATCGCTTCTAAATCTTCTACTTTTTTTATATCTTTAAAATCTAATATCGCTGATTTTTTCGCATTCTTTTTTATTTTTTGTACCTGTTCTAATACAGTACTTCCCTCATAAAAAGATATAAGAATATCCTTATACTCCACATAAATAAAACCAAAACGATCTCCGTATTGTTCTCCCTTTTTAAGTGTAGAAATAATTTCTTCGGGGGTGATATGCTTTTGTTGCATACTCATCAAAAAACTTTTGGGTATTTCAAATTCTTTAAATTTAGAAACGGGAGATATAATGTTTGCTAATTTAGCTAAAACTTTTTTTAGGATATCTTTTCTAAGCATCTTTTACCTCAAATTTTTTTGATTGAGGGTCATGTATTATAGTGCTAAATGTTTTAAACATTTCTTTTCTTAATTGCACTCCCTCTTTTTCATCTACCTCTTGTCCATTTTTTTTCATAGTAAAGGGCGCATAATTTCCATCAGGGTCTTTACTTAATTTTAGGGTACCCGCATCTTGACGTACTTTGTCTTTTATTTTTTTTCTTTCTTCATATTCTAACCATCTTTTGTCAGCATCAGCACCTACTTTTTTATCTATATCTTTTGGAATCATTTTAGACTCTGCTATATGATGGTTTACTAAAGAAATTACTCTATCAGCTTCTAAATTACAATTAGGACAAGTTTCTTTTTTCTTATCATGTATTTTTGAGTAAATTTTTTCAAATTTTAAATTACAATTATCACAAATAAATTCATAAATTGGCATATCTCTTCTCCCGTTACAGTATTTTTTCATAATTTCTATTTTTATTGGGGATATAAAAACCAGGATGAGTTATAAAATCAGTCATAATGTCTAATCCTTCTATAGTTAATAGTAAAGGTTTGTGCATTATCCATTCTGTTAAAAAATTATAATCAACTGATCCCATATAGTATAAATCCCCAGTAGCATCATCAAAAGCTTGTTCACTTTCTCCATTAAAATTTACATTTACTAGAGCAATCCCCTCTGCATCTAATTGTGATTTTCTATAAACAAGTAAATAACTCGTAGTCATATCTATAATCTCTTCTACTTTTACTGAATCTTTTGCATATACATCCAAACTAAAAGTCATCTCCCATTTACCTGAGTATTCTAAAGCAATAACATCTCTTTTTTTATTTACTACTACAAATTGTTTATCTCCTATTTCAACTGCTTTACCAAAAGCTATTACTATTCCTGGAATAGCAGTATTATCCGCATAATTAAGATTGGGAATAGTAAAAGGACCTGTAGTTATTCCTTTTACTCTATATGTAGCTTCTAATTTAGCATTATACAGAGGACTGCTTATAAAACTAATCAAACCCGATGCTTCGTCTACATAGTAATCTACATTTACGGTCAATATAATTCCATTTTCTTTTATTCTTAAAGATTTAGGAAATATTGGATAATATTTTAATTGAGCAGAAGTTTCTTGCCCATTAGATACAGGAATAAGTATTTCCTCTTTTTCCAATAAAGAATCTACCATAAAAGCAAATTTAACATTTTTTGGATCACAGACACCTGGATTTCCATCTACTATTTCTACTTGGTAAACACCTGCAGGAGCTAAATTTCTTACCCAATATGATACTTCTACTTTAGAGTTAATTGGGGGAGCTGCTGACAAAATAATCTGATTCTTTATTCCAATCACTTTATATGGAATTACTTGACTATTATTGACAAAAACTGCTACATTTTTAATAGAACAGGTAGGAGACAAATCCCCATGTCCTACTAAAGGGGTATCATTTAAAGTAATTATTGTATTAGCTTGTGTAAATTGAAAAGAAAAATCTTCTTTATATATCCAAGTACTAAGATGAGCATCATCTTCTCTCACCCACTCTATAGAGAGTCCAGGATAATTTGAATGTTTAGCGTAAGTTGTGTAACCAAAAACAGTGCCTTGATAGTTGTCTGCAGACAAAGCTACTCTATTAGCAGAAGAATTTTTTATTATTACTCCCTCTTGGATACGCTCATTGTAGGGGAATCGATTATAAATTTCTAAAGTCTTAAAAATAGGATGCTTATCAAAAGCATTCCTTAGTTCTAAAATCAGTCTATTTTTAGCAGCGTTGACGAGGTAGTTATACATTGAAGATTACCTTTATAAATATAAATTATTTAAATTTAATCTCTGATAGGGAAATGTGATAACCTTTTTTCTTTATCTCACTTAATAATTCAATTTTTTCTAACTGATTCATTTTATTTTTATCTTGAAATCCTTGCACAAACAAAATTACACTTTTTGGATCAGTAGAAATGTCTTTTAAATCATTTAAAAAATCATTTCTTATTTTAAGATCTAATTCTGCTAATTTTTTTAATACCTTAGCTAAAATAATTTTTCTATTCATCTTTTTTAGCATAATTCCTTCGTGTCAATTTTATTAACTCTAAAAATAAATTTTATTCATAAAGAAATATTAAATTACTAAAATAATCATAAAAAATTTGCAATGAGTTGTGAACAGTGGTATAATAAGAGTATTATGAAAACAGAAAAATATTCTAAACCTACTACATTATATTCTTTAATAGTCTTGACTGAGAGTCTCAAAAATTTAGAGAAAACATTTAATTCTTTTATAGGCAATCCTCATGGAGATAAAGGATTCATCTATATGCAAAATAGAGGTTATATATTTGCTTTAAGTCACTTAGAAGATTTTCCTGAAACTCCTTCAGAATATCTATTAAAAATATCAAATATTATGAAATTAACAGACGCTTTTGGAACTCTCATGCAAAAATGTAAAGAAAATAAAAATAATTTTTCTCTTCGAGAACAAACTAAAAAATGTATTAATATGATGTATCGAGAAAGTCTTTCTTTATCTATTGAAGAAATTAATAGCTGTAATTTTAAAGAAAAATTAAAAACTTTAGAAGGAGATACTTTTGCTTCTTATGTTAAATTTATTTTAGATTTTGAAAAAACTCAATTTAGAAAAGGAATAATTCCTTTTATGAGAGAAATTAAAAATTTATTATGATTATTGATTTTGTGCCATAATCAATAGACCCTTCGCAATACTACTCAATGGATCTGAAGCTAATTTTACTTCACTTAAAGGGAAAGGGAATCCTTTTTCTTCGTTGATAGCTTGTTTTACTAAAGAAATAAAATTTCCAGCAAGTGAGGTTCCCCCGCCTACTATACAAGGAATTTCCTTGGGCAATTCTATATTACCTTGTAATTTTCTAAAATTTTGAATAAAATGATGAAAAGCATACTTAATTAGATGTTTATAATAAATTCCAATTGCTTGTTGTTCTCTATTTTTCAGATTCATCAAATCTATACCCTTTTCTTTTACAGCACACATTTGAGAAGATAATTTTCCACAAGCTTTAGCAGAATTGTCGTCTATCCAGGACCCACCTCTAGAAATACTAAAGCGTAATGCTTCAATTGTCTTAAAAACTAAAGAAATATTGGTCATTCCCGCTCCACAACTTACACATAGACCTGTAAAGTCACTATTAGCACACTCAGAATAAGCTAATGCTGTTGCCTCACTTACTGTATCTACCTGCCAATTATAATCTTGAACAATGCTAGTAATTACAGCACGATGGAAAATAACATCGAAATCAGAGTCTACCGGATCTCCAGGGCAACTTACCATACAGTATCCGCCTTCTGGTGCTTGTCCTAATACTTCCCCCACCATGACCTTTAAAATTTCCATCGCTTCTAATTCTCCTGGAGAAATTACTCCTTTAGAAAGAGGATTTCTTAATTGTCTACCAAAGATATTAGCAATATTAGCAGCATCATCCCCTAAAACATAGCATAAATTATCTTTCGTTATATAACTAGTTTCTCCACTCAATTTCAACATCTTTACTTGCTCTTTAGTTAAATCAATAAAAACATCTCGGATTCTTTTATATTCAACATTAGAATGTAAATCTTGTTGTCGTGCTGAGATAATATTCATAGTTCCAATGTCTAGTCCAACACATTTAGAATAATTGGGAACTATTTTATTGTCCATTACAGGAATTGGTTGTGAATTATTTTCGGGAGTTGTCACTTGTACATTTACTCCTGCTACATGATTTGTCATAGTTATCCTCATTTTTTCAAATTCTTTAATTTCTCTAAAATATTGTTTGTTCCTTCAGACACTTTTGATTCAGTTTTTATATTAGTTTCAAAATTATTATCTAATCTAGGAATATATATAGGCACATCATCAAAAGTTATATTATTTTCTTTTTCAACTGTTGCATTTTTTGCAACAGTTGGAGAAACATAATTATGTCCCCCTATAAGGATCTTATCTAATTTGTCGGTTAAAAGTTCTAATTTATCAGCAACTCTGTTCAAAGATTCTTTAATTTCTGTGTAATCTTTTTCAGAATTGTCTTTAACTTTAACAAATTCTACTTTATTTCTAAGTTTAATTTTTTTAGCTTTAGGAAATTTTCCTGAATCATAAAGTAAAATTTCTTTGTTGCGCATAGCTTCTCTTAATCTGGGAGAAGCTTTAAAATCATCAAAAGATAAATCTATTATTTCCATATAGGAAATTTCTAAATTTATTTCTCTTATTTTTAAAGTGCCTACAACATTACAAACGTAATCCAAATCAAGATCCTTTTTTAAATTAATTTATATATATGGGGGGTTTGTATTAATAAACTAATTTTTAACTATATAATGACAATTGGGGGAGATTTTTAAAAATGGAATTAAAACTAGCTAGAACTGAAGAGGATTTAAAATTTTTATATAATACTAGAACTAATCCCAATGTAAGTAAAATGCTTACAGGTAATCCCCCATTATCTTATGATGCTCATTTAGAGTATATCAATAAATTTCAAGGAAAATCTCGCTGGGTTTTTATAGCTTGTCATGAATATGGACATATAGGATATAGTCAAATATACAATGTTGAAGAAAATAGTTTAGAAGTAGGTTTTGTAGTACATCCTGATTTTCAGGGGTGGGGATTAGGTAAAGAACTAGTTTTTTCAACAATTAATAAAGCAAAAGAATTATTTCCTAATAGAAAAATATATTTATATGTAAAAGATAACAATCTCAAAGCTATTCATATATATCTAAAATTAGGTTTTATAAACAAAGGTTACCAGAATAATATTGTATATATGGAGTTACTGTGAATCCCATAATTTCTGTAATTATGTCTACATATTGTAGAGCTAGAATCATATCTAGAGCGATTGACTCCATTTTAAATCAAACTTTTAAATTTTTTGAGTTAATAATTATAGACGATGGGTCGGGAGATGGTACAAAAGAAATAATAGAAGAATATGCTTTTAAAGACGATAGAATTAGATGGGTACGATTTGACAAAAATAGTGGTATCCCAGCTATTCGATATAATCAAGGAATGTCTTTAGCTAAAGGAGATTACATTGCTTTTATGTTCGATGATGATGAGTGGTTTCCCGATGCTTTAGAAAATTTATATAATTTTTATCAAAAAAATTTAAGCTGTGGCATGATTTACGGTTTAGCAGATTATATTGATGTAAAAAAGAATAATTATATAGGTAAAGGTTTTGGCGCTGAATGGGATTATAATCGATTAGTAAATCAAGGAAATTTTCTTTGTAATAATACTGTCTTAGTAAAAAAAGAAGTTATTAATGACGTGGGAGGATACGACGAAGATCCTATTATTAGACGATTGTGTGATTGGGATTTATGGGTAAGAATAGGAGAAAAATATTATGTGAAAAGAATGCCCATTGTAGTAGGAAAAGTAAATGCTTTTTATGATGATAGTGTGGGTATAAAAATAAATTTAAATTTTTCTAGTATAAAAAAACACCAAGCTGATAAAAATAGACCAATACCTCTAAAAAAATATTGGAGTAATAAAAAACAAATTGTTTTTTTCTCTCAAGGACATGATGCTGCTCTCCAAAGATGGAGAATAGATTATTTAAAAGATTCTATAAATGATTTAAAAGGCAGATGGGTCGCATCTAAAACAGATAAATACATTGAGAAAGACAGTAACAAATTATATAATGCTAACATTATAGTTTTATATCGATTTATTACAAATGATTCAGAAATAGATTCACTTAAATCTGATAAAATTATTTTTTATGATATAGATGATTATATTTTTGAAGAAGAAGGCAAATATAACAATATTTTTGAGAGAAGACACTGTTTACATTGGATGAGTAAAGTTAATTGTATTACTACTACTACTAAATATCTTTTAAATGTAAATCCAGAAAAGAATAAATGTTATATTAGAAAAAATGCTATTCCTATAGAAGAATTTCAAAAAATAACTTATACTAAAAATATTAAAAATGAAGAAATATTAAGGATAGGATGGTTAGGGGGTATAAACAGAAATGAAAATAATGATTTTATATGTTCTTTCTTAGAAAGAATTTGTAGAAGACATAAAATTTATTTTTTATTTTTTGGGAAAGATTTTTCTTTTTTTAATGGATTAAAAAAAATTAAAAATTTAGATATAGACAGAAGAAATTATGTGCTAGTAACTGATCCTTTAAAATTTTATCATACTATTTTAGAAGCAAATTTAGATTGTATTATAAATCCTTTACTCAAAGAAAATTTTTTTAATTTTAAAAGCGAACTCAAATTCATTGAAACAGGTATTTTAAAAATACCTTTAATTACTTCTCCTTATGGAATTTTTAATGACATCATTAAAGATAAAGAAAATGGTTTTTTAGCTGAAACAATAGAAGATTTTGAAAAATGTATAGATTGGATATTATCTAATCAGGATAAATTAGAAGATATAAAAAATAATGCCTATAAAAAAATTTTAACGGAATACAATATAAATCATATCAGAGATGAATATATTTTATTATTAGATGAAAATTATAAAAAAAATCCTATTATAAATTCAAAACAAGTCCGATTGCTGCAAGGAATCATAACAGAAGAACACAGTGCTATTGTAGGAGCTTTATTTGGAGCAAAAATAATAACTCAAAGTTTTATAGGAGAATATAATAATTTAAATAAAATCCAATTATTAATAGGCACTTACGCTAGACTTAATTATTCAGGTAGCTTAGAAATTTCTATTATATTAGATCCTGCTAAACCGGAAGTTATTTTAAGAAAATTAACAACAAAATGTTTTGAATTTAAAGATAATTCTTGGTTTGATTATTCTTTTGAGCCTATTAGAAACAGTAGAGGTGTGAAATACTACATAATTATAAAACCAATAAAATGTACAATGGATTCTTCGGTTACCTTATATTATAGTCACAATAAAATTATTCCTAACGGGGAATTATCTCTTAATAAATTTAAATTTAAAGGTACTCTTTGTTTTAAACTTTATTATTTAAACAATGAGGAAATAGAATGATAGACATTATTATTTCATCTTTTTATAAAGATTTATGCTTAGATAAAACTCTTTATTCTTTAAAAGAAAATATTAAACATCCTCATCGCATTTGGATTTTAGATAATAAATCTCCAAGAACATCATATATTAAAGATGTGTTATTAAAACATAAAGATATTATTACCGGAGCTTGGTTATGTGATGATAATTATTTTATAGCTACTTATTGGTGGGCATATCAAAATTTAGTTAATAAAGATTCTAAATATTTTGTAATGCTTGAAGGAGATGTTATTTTACCTGAAAATAAAGAATGTTTTATAACTAAATCAATATCTATTTTAGAATCAGAATCAAAAGTAGGAGTTGTCAGTGTTAGAACAAAACCACATGCTCCTGATAATGGAATTAATTACATGAATTGGTACAATTCATGTATTCCTTATAAAAATTATAAAGATGTTTTAAAATTTAATGATATTTTATGGCATCATTTAGTAATTAGAAAAAATATAGTTGATAAATGGATAAAAAATGAAGGCTATGATTATTTTTGGTATGATAGTCTTTTTAGATCAAAAATAATAGCATCTGGATATGATTGTGTGAGTTTAGATTGGGATGCTTATCATTATGCTTCAAATGAGTCTATTCAACTTTATCCCGAATATCTTAATTTTTTAAAAGGAGCTTATATATTTCACACAAAATATACTTTTACAGAAAAAAATTTAACTAGGTTCATATGAAATTTAAAAATCCTATTTACATAACTAGACCCATTATCCCAAATATTGATTTATTTCAAGAAAAATTAAAAGAAATTTGGGATTCAAAAATATTTTCTAACCAAGGTCTCCAACATCAATTATTAGAAAAAGAATTACTGGAAATTTTAAAGGTGCCTTATTTATCTTTGTTTAATAATGGCACAATAGCATTAATTACAGCAATTAAAAGTTTAAGATTATCAGGAGATGTAATCACAACACCTTTTACTTTTGCAGCTACCCCTCACGCTCTAACTTGGTGTGGAATTAAACCAACTTTTTGTGATATTGACCCAGAAACTTTTGTATTAGATTCTTCTAAAATAGAATCTTTAATTACCCCTAAAACTACAGGAATTTTAGCAGTTCATGTTTTTGGTATACCCTGTAATGTGAAACAAATTCAAGAAATAGCAGATTTTTATGGTTTAAAAGTAATTTATGATGGCGCACATTCTTTTCAAACTGAAATAGACGGAAAAGGTATTGGCAATTTCGGAGATATTACGATGTTTAGTTTTCATCCTACTAAATTATTTCATACTTCAGAAGGAGGCGCACTAACTTATAAAGATAAAAACTTTAAAAAGCGAATAGATTTATTAAAAAATTTCGGTATTAAAAATGAAGAAGAAGTAGTAATGACAGGCATAAATGGCAAAATGAATGAAATTCAATCTGCTATAGGATTAGTTGTTTTATTACAACTAGAAGAAGAAAGAAAAAAAAGAAAAATTATTTTAGAAATATATAAAAAATATCTTAAAGAAATACCTGGAATATGGTTTTATGATTTTCCAGAAAATATAAAAAATAGTTTACAATATTTTGTAATAAAAATAAATGAAAAAATGTTTGGTAGAAACAGAAATTATGTTTATGAAAAATTTAAAGAATATAATGTTTTCACTAGAAAATATTTTTATCCTCTATGTAGTGATTATATTTGTTATAAACATTTATGGTCCGCTAAAAATTTACCCAACGCTAATAAAACAGTTAATGAAGTACTTTGCTTACCCTTATACGGAGATCTTACTGAAAAGGAGGTAGAGAATATTTGTTTGATATTAAAAAGTTTTAAAATTTAGGAGGATATTATGTTAGTATCTATTATAATACCTACTTATAAAGATTCCTATTATGTGAGAAATTTTAGTTTAAGATCAGTTTTAAATCAGACATATTCTAATTTTGAAGTTTTAATAGGTAATGATGGGAATAACCCCGAAATAAAAGAATATATACAAAATTTAAATGATAGCAGAATTAAATATTGGGAGTTTAAAAAATCTAATTTTAGAGATGCTAAAGAAGCTTGGTGTGTTGGGGGAGCAGTAGCTAGAAATGAATGTTTAGATTTAGTTAAAGGGAATTTAATAGCTCCTTTAGATCATGATGATATTTGGGGACCCACTTATCTTGCAGACAGAGTAAAGTTTTTTACAGAAAATCCTAATGTAGAATTTACTTATACAAAAGCTGCTTATATACAAAATAATAGAGTAGCTACTATCTTTGGCAAATCAAATGGAGAACAAATACCTCATCTTACTGTAATATATTTATCTAAATATAAAAATTTTAAATACAATGAAACTGGAAATGTAGCAGCGGATTATCTTTTATGGGAAAAATTTAAAGAGAATAAAATTCCTTTAACTTTTATAGACAAAATAACTAGTTTATATAATGAAAAAAATAATTCTGTAGAAAGAATTGAAAACATATATTTTAAACATTTCGGAGTTAATTTTAAAAAATTATGAAACCTTTAATTTCTTTTGTTATCTATAATAGAATGGGGTGTGCTGTTCGCAGTTTAACTTCTTTATTAAATAGTTATGATGATTTTGATTTGTATATTGTTGACAACGGTTCTGAAGATTTAAGTTGGGAATGGTTAAAAACTATTGATGATTCTAGAATAATTGAAAAAAAGAGATTTGATAAAAATGAAGGCATAGTCAGTGCAGTAAATTATATTTTATCACATAGAAAATTAAATCAAGATTGGATACATTTTGATTCAGATTGTTTTTTAATATCCTCTAATTTTTATGATCAGTTTAAAAAAACATTTGATATTTTCCCAAATTTAGGTGCAGTTAATGCTAATTCTACTCATTATGACAGTAATTTAAATTTATCTCAGATAATAAACAAAGATAATGTTTCTATATATTATAAAAATGATTTAGTGGGTTATTGTTTTATGATTTCATCAAATATAATGGATAAATTAGGTTATCTTTGTGAACTTTCCCATCTTTGTGATGTAGAACTAAGCATTAGAATAAAACAAGGTTTAAATAAAAAAATCGCTAGTAATTTAAACATATTGGTAGGTCAAATTTATTTTGGTAATATGAAAAAATATGATATTGATCTTAAAAATAGTTTACAAAATAAAGGGATAACTTTTAGTTGTTCAGAATGTTTTAAAATTCAAAAAGTGTGTACTAATCTTAATGAGGATGCAGCTTTATTCTGTGAACAGTTTTATAAAAAAAATCATTATGATTTTTTTAATTCTCACAATAAAGAATGCTACACCTTTGTATACAAAAGATTAAATGGGCAACTTCCTCTTAGAGCAGAATCTTTCTATAGTGGGGAATTTCTAAGTGAAAAATATTTAAAACAAAGGTTGAAGTGGTTAAATTATTTTAAAGAAGGTTAGATAATGAAAATTTTGTTTGTAGATGATATGGACCCTATTTCAGCATCTCCTTTTAAAAATGTTGAATTGAATTATTTAAAAAAATATTTACCAGACACTAATTACTTTTTCTATAAAAATAATTTCAGTATAGACAAAAATCCCATACTTAAATCAGAAAAATTTGATTTAGGTTTTGGAATTGGTGTTGGTTTTTATAAATATATTATAAATATTTTTGAAAAAATAGATTTGCCTTTTTGTTTTGAGCTATATCCAGGGTTTGGTTTAAAATTAAATGATTCTTATATGGATGATTTGTTAAGTCTTATATTTAAACATAAACTATTCAGAGGCGTTGTAATTACAATGCCTCTGATTTTTAGATATGTGACTGAAAAAAAAATGTTAAATGAGAATAAAATATTATTTAAATATGGTGGTTTTATTGAAACAGGCAGCATAAATCAAAATCCACCTAATAAAGTGCCTAATATTTTTTTTATAGGTCATCCTTATGGTGATCAAGGAGGAAAAATAAAAGGATTTGATGTTTTTTACCATGCTTCAAAAATATATAAAAATTATAATTTTATTTCTTATGGGGGATGGCAACGTCCTCCTCAAAAAAATTTTAAAATGTTTGGTTTCACTTCAATAAAAGAGATTTTAAAAAATATAAGCGTAGGAGATGTGCTTATATCAATGAATCGTTGGCAAAATGGACATTTGGACGGTTTTCCTACTACTTGTGCCGTTGAAGCTGGTTTAGTTGGAACGACTTTGTTACTATCTGATTTAGGGAATAATAATATACATTTTGAAGATAATATAGATTTTATTCAAATAGATGATAATACCATTTTAGCTAAATTAGACAAAATCCTGAAAAATGATACTTTGAGAATTAGTATTGGTTTGAATGGTTCACAGAAATTTAAGAAAATATTTGATCCAGATGATCAAATATTAAGTAGAATTGATTTCTATGAAAAAATAATATAGATTAAAACATTTTTAAAATATTTGACAATTTAAACTTTTTAATTTCACCAGTTTTTATAATGCAAACTTCTTGATCATCTTCTGGTATTGGAAATCTAGATCTATCTTCTACTTTAATAAACCCATCCATCTCTTGATTAGAGCCTATGTGGTAACCTCTAATTGAGGTGGTTATGCGCACAGAGGATACATTATGTATTGCATGATCGCTTGCAAAATAATAAGGTGAAAATAATTGTGGTTTAGATTGTAACCACGCAACACCTTTTAAGTAAGTGTCTAAAGTAGTAGTTAAACTATTTCCAGTAATACTTTTTGTAGATTGATTCATAAACCATTGAAAATTACCTGGATTAGATAACAAAAAACTATTATTTTCCTCTGGGATTAAATTTAAATAGTAATAAGGTATATTCTCTACAGATGTCGAAAAAGATACCACTTGTGCATTTTTTAATTTATCAACAAAAACCTTATTCCAATTAGGTAGTAAAAATTTTGTATTTTGAGGAATAATAAAATCATCTTCCCACATTGTTAAATATTTAGGTTTTAACATTTGTATTGCAATATTTCCTGCTCCAAAAGCAACATTATTGGGAATAAGATAAAGTTTGATACGTGGATTTTCATTTGCTTTTTTATTACAGACTTCCCTAACTTCTGGAGTTGGTGCTACCATGAAAACATGAATATTTACTTCTGGGTTAGAAGTAAGTGAATATAAAAGAGAATTTAAAGTCAATTCTAGATAAATATGTCTATTATGAGTGTATAATATTATTTCAGAAGTATTCATTGTAATAATTAAAAATTAGTAGGTAAATTTATGAAAAACATAGGTATTTTAGGTTTTGGTCAAATGGGTAAGGGAATTGCTTTAGCATTTCTTGCTTGTGATTATTCAGTTTTTGTTTATGACACTAAATTAAATTACATTGAAGATATGAAATTTATTTTTAATAAATTAAAAAAATTAAATAAAGAAGATAATTTAAAACATTTAATAATTAAAACTGAATTAAAAGATTTTTCAGAAAGTAATCTAATTATAGAAGCTATTTCAGAAAATTTAATAGAGAAACAAAATGTCATTTCAAATATTTCTCAATACTGTAATGATAAGACAATATTTGTTTCTAATACATCTTCTATTTCGATTACAGAATTAGCTAAAAGCTATAGGTATCCTGAAAATTTTATGGGAATGCATTTTATGAATCCCGCTAATATAATGCCTTTAATTGAAGGCATTATAGGAGATAAAACTTCAGAATTTACTTTAAATGTCGTAAAAGAATATGCTAATTCTTTAAATAAAACTTTAGTATGTTTAAAAGACAGTCCTGGATTTATAGTAAATAGATTATTATTCACTTTGATAAATGAGGCAATAAATTTATTGAGTGAGAATATCACTACAAAAGAAGATATTGATTTAGCAATGAAATTAGGATGTAATTTTCCTATGGGTCCTTTAACGTTAGCTGATTTTATAGGATTGGATACTTGTTTAGAAATACTAAAAATATTATATAATGATTTAGGAGAAAAATTTAAACCAAATTATTTATTAGAAGAATATGTTTTAAACGGAAAACTAGGTAAAAAAACTGGAGAAGGTTTCTATAAATATGGGGAGAAAAAATGAATTTAATTATTTTAGGAGCGGGTGGATTTGCTAAAGAAGTAGCTTGTAACATTTTGGATATTTCTAAATATATTACTGAATATATGAATATTGTTTTTGTGGATGATATTTCTGACACTAAGATAATAACAGTTAAAAATTATAATTATAAAGTAATTAAAGATTGGAATTTTCCTAATGGATTCACACAATTTGTAATAGGAGTAGGTTCTCCAAAAGCTAAAAAAATATTAGTGGAAAAAGCATTAAAAAATAATCTTATTCCATATAAAACTCTTATACATCCTAAAGCATTAGTGCAAGATGCTAAAATAGGATTAGGAGGAGTAATTACAGCTGGAGTAATAATTACCACAAGTGTAACAATTGGAGATTATGTAATTCTCAATTTAAATACTACGGTAGGACATGATGCTATTATAGAAGATTATGTCACTTGTAACCCCCTTACCTCAATCTCAGGAAATGTTATTTTAAAAGAAGGCTGTTTTATTGGAGTAGGAGCTACTATTTTAGAAAAGAAAATAGTGGGTAGTTATTCTGTTGTAGGAGCACAATCCTGTGTTACTAAGGATGTTTTAGACGACACTACAGTAATAGGAATTCCTGCTAAAGAATTAAAAAAATTATAACTTTCTTAAATGAAATACCTTTCTAGGAATGGAATCCCCAGCTTGCATTATCGAATCTCCTATCCATTCTATTTTAAATAAATCCTTGATAAGAATATCTAGAGATTTTCTATTAGGAAAATAACAAGGTTCTAAGTCTACCCCAGATCTAATATATTTTTCCGTAAATTCTTTTTTAGAATTAAGTGCTGATAAGCCTATCTCTAATATCAATAATCCTGATTCATATAATAAAAAATACATTTTTTCTAAAAAGAATCTCTGTTTTTCTCTAAAATAATGAAAAACAGATAAAACAGTTATAATATCATAATTTTTTTCTTTAAATTTAAAAACATCTCCATAATAAAAATTTATATTGTCCAAAGAATACATAATATTTTTAATTTTAGAAGATTTAATAATGAAATCTCTGTTAGAATCTATTCCATCTGCTAAAGCTCCCCTTTTTCTGTATTGAAATACAAAATAACCTATGTTACATCCCACATCTAATATTTTTTTGTCTTTTAAAGTGGGCAAATTTAAACATTTTAATTTTTCTGGAGAATTAGAAGAATAATTTTTTTGATATCTTAAATCTGAAAAATATTGATATGCCTTATCAAGCAAATCAGGTCTTTCTCGACCTACAATAATTTCTTTAATTTGAGACACTACTTTTTTATAAGGATTATCTAAATTAGGTTCTGAATAAAAACATCTTCCAGTTGCATAAGCATTTTTTGCTACCATCTCAATCTGTAAGATTGTAAATCTATTTTTAAAATTATTCTCTATAATATCTTTATATACATAACAAGTAATTCCTTCTAAAACTATTGTAATAGCTGATTGTTTCAAACATATCTCTAATTCTTCTGTTAATTCATTAAAATAAACTTCATTATTATCAAAATTTTCTAACTTAGCTAAATCTACAGGATGTCCAAAAAGTCCATCAAAAATAGCGTCCCCACTAATCACAATACATTCTAAATTTTTTAATTTTTCTCTAGTAGTTCTATTGAAATACTCCCAAGAATTATAACTTTTTCCAAAAGATTCTGCTAAAGTAGTTTTACCACTCGCAGCTCCTCCCCTAATAATAAAAAGATTTGGGATATTAATTAATTCAATACTCATTTATTTATTGCTTCCTTCAAACTTTCACAAACATATAACAGATCATCCACAGTCAAATACATGTGTAATTATACATAAGATAGTTTAATAATTCAAAAATATTCTTTATAATTTAATTATCAGATTAATGTTTAATTTAAAATTAAAAATATATGTTTAATTTAAAAAATAAGTATCCTAATCTTATTAAAGAATGGGATTATTTAAAAAATGAAGATTTAAATCCAGAAAATATCTCTTCTACAAAAAAAGTTTGGTGGGTTTGTCAAAAAGGGCATTCCTGGCAAGCTAAGATAACAAATAGAATTAGTGGGCACAATTGTGTTTATTGTACTCATCAAAAAGTAAATGAAACTACATCTCTTGCAACACTTTTTCCTAATCTCATCAAAGAATGGGATTATTCAAAAAATGAAAATTTAAAACCTGAAAATGTTTTTCCTAATAGCAGAAAAAAAGTTTGGTGGATTTGTGAAAAACATGGAAGTTATTTGTGTTCTTGTGCTAATAAAATAAAAGGAAAAGGATGTCCTTTTTGTGCTCATATTAAAATTCATTTAGATTCTTGTTTAGCAACTTTATTTCCAGATTTAATTAAATTTTGGAGTAAAAACAACACACTTTCTCCCTATGTTGTTTTTCCTAATTCAAAAATAAAAGTTTTATGGTTTTGTGACAAAGAACATGAATATTTAAATTCTATTGCAGAAAGAATTAACAGTTTTAAAAAAAATAATTATGGATGCCCTTATTGTTCAGGTAAAAAAATAAGTAAAACTAATAATCTTGAATATCTCTATCCTGAAATAGCAAAAGAGTGGGATTACTCCAAAAATGGAGATCTTCTTCCTAATTTAATTACAGCTAAAAATGGTAAAAAAGTTTGGTGGATATGTAAAAATGAGCATTCCTGGGAAGCTAGAATATCAAATCGAACATCAATAAACAAAACTAGTTGTCCTAAATGTTTTGAGTTTAAAAGAGAAAAAGAAGTAAGGCAAATTTTTGAAAAATTTTTCAATTTAAAATTTCCTAAAGTAAGACCTGTCTGGTTAATAAATCCAAAAACTAATAAAAATTTAGAATTAGATGGTTATAATGAAAATTTAAAATTAGCTTTTGAATATGATGGTGAGTACCATTATTTACCCAAAATGGGTGATTTATCTCAATTAAAAATACAACAAGAAAGAGATTCTATAAAAGATAATCTATGTATAAATAATAAAGTTATATTAATTAGAATACCCTATACCATTAAAAATTTAGAACAATATATCATCAAAACATTAAAAAAGAAGGACTATAATTAATATGTCTATACAAGTTTTAAAACCTTTTTATCGTACTCCTGAAATATTAGAACACATTAAAGAATGTTGTGATTCTTCTTGGACGGGAAATGGTTTCAAAACAGATGATTTTGAATTAGCTTGGAAAAAATATACAGAATTTGATAATGCTTCTTTTTTAAATTCTGCTACAGCAGCATTACACCTAGCTATTATGCAGTTAAAAAATAAATTTAAATGGTCCGAAGATTCAGAATGTATTAGTACTCCAATAACTTTTATTAGTACAAATCACGCTATACTTTATAATAATTTAATTTCTGTTTTTGCAGATATAGACAAATACGGTTGTTTAGATCCACAAAGTGTTGAAAAAAATATAACTTCTAAAACTAAACTTATTATTTTTGTAGGATTAGGTGGAAATATAGGCAATCTTTTTGAAATTATTAAAATTGCAAAAAAATATAATTTAAAATTAATATTAGATGCTGCACATTGTTCTGGAACTAGATTAATTAATGGAGAGCATATTGGTATTCAAGAGGGCATCACCGCAACTTGTTTTTCTTATCAAAGCGTTAAAAATTTGTGTACATTTGATTCAGGATCTTTATGTTGGGGTAAGGATAAAGACATAAATTCATTAGCAATGGAGAAAGAAACAAAAGAATTAGCATGGTTAGGAATAGATAAATCCACCCATGCTAGATCTTCTTCTGTTGGAGCTTATAAATGGAATTATTCTGTTGATAAAATTGGATATAAATATCACAGCTCTTCAATAGCAGCTTGTTTTGGATTAGTAGGTTTAAAATATTTAGAACAAGACAATGCTTATAGAAGATATCTTTGTGAGATTTATATAAAAAACTTAGAAGGAATTGTAGAAATAGTTCCTACCTCCCTAGAATGCATTAGTTCAAGACATTTATTTCAAATTTTAGTAGATAAAAGAGACGAAGCTATGCTTGCTTTAAATCAAGCAGAAATCTATCCTGGAGTACACTATCATGACAATACTAATTATTCTATGTATTCTTATGCTAAAGGTAAATGTCCCATTGCTGCTGCATTTTCTAATCGAACAATTACCTTACCTTTACATATACATTTAACTGTAGAAGACATTAAATATATAGCAGAAAAATTAAAAGAAATTATAATTAAAAAATCATAATTTCAAAAATTTTTTAGTATTTACCTCTGTTATATTATAAAACAAATCATCGACTAATTGTTTCTTTAAATAAAGAAAATTATCTCTAACATTAAAAGATAATAAATCACTCAAATAAAAATCACTCCCATAAATTACTTTTTGAGAAAAATAAGGACTCTTTTTCATTTGAGCAACTAATTGATCTATAGCTAAAGAAGATCCTATTATAAAAGAAGTATCGGTATAAACATTATCATATTTTTTACATAAGGATATTATTTCTTTTTGCCAATTATTATCCATCTCTCCAAAATGAGCTAAATCTAATCTTAATTTTGGATATCTTTCTAAAACGTCACGCCAATACTTAGGATGAGCTAATTCCCCTTTTGAAAAATTAAAAAAATTATTCGCACTTACTCCAAATTTACCACAATGGGAAATAATAGGAATTTGAAATTCTTCACACTTTTGCCAAATAATATCAAATTGTTTAAGAGTAGGATTTGAATTTAAAGGGGGATATATTTTTACCCCATCAAAAATATTAGTTGTAACATAATCTTCAAAAAGTTGATTCATTTCAGGTTGGTTAGGATCTAAATGTAAAAATAATAAAATTTTATCAGGATATTTTTTCTTTAATTCTATCATCTCATTTATTTGAGTTTGATAATTTTCTTCTATTTTCCCTTTAATCTGTCTCATGTCCATTAATAATAAACATACTTTCGCATCTTCAGGATAATAAGAAATTAAATCTAAAAAATTTTGTTCTACAGTTTGACTCAAATGCTTACTAAAAGATGTGATATTCTCTAATGCTCCATCCCCTCCCGGAATAGTCCAAGAAAAAGTATCCGATACCCATTTTAATATTTTGTCTGAAAAACTTAATTTTATGCCTAAAAATTTGTCTGGTACATGCTTATAAGTAAATACATGAGCATGATTATCTATAAACATAGTTTACCTCCAAGTTAATTAAAAAAGGTATAATTTAACATATCTTTCTAATACCTAAATTATTGCTTTATAAAATAAAGTGTGGTATACTGTTGTAGAAGGGGATTTTTTATGATAGTATTTTCTAAAAAAAATAAAACTAGTTTATGGTTTTTAAGTCAAATTTTAGCTTCTATTGCTGAAACTAGACTATATTTTATTGATTATTTAAATACAGGAAATAAGAATTACTGGGATGATATGTTACCCTCTATGCTTTTTCAAACTTGTTATTGTCAAATCATAGATCGAGAATTAATGCCTGAAAAATATTTTCCTCAATTAAGAGAATTAATAAAAAAGCATGATAATTTATGCACTGCTATTAACAATAAAAAAGAAGAAACTTTTACTTTATTAGCTTATTTTCATCAAGAAACAAAAAATTTATTTTTTTCTGAATTAAAAAGACATAAAATTCCAACAGATTTAATAAGTTGGAATCCTAAAAATTTAGAATCTAAAATAATAGAAATTACAGAACATGAAAAAGAATGTGATCCTGGAACATTTATGGAAGATTTTAAAAAAAATCTTCTATTAAAGGAATAGCCCCTTTAAAAAAGTATGCAACTCAGGTCTTCTTATTAAAATTCTTAATTGTTCTTTAATTTTTGGATTTGAACGAATAATATAACTATTAGCAAGCATTTCTATTAATTCAGCATAATGTTCATTGCTTAATTGACTTTTATTTGCATAATTATCTAAAAATATAATAAATTTTTCAGGATTTATTTTTTGAACAAGTTTAATTATTTTTGGAATTTCTTTTAATAATTCTTTCTGAAGAGCTGATTTTAAAATTATTCTATCTATCATTTCTTTTTCAAAAGCTAATTTTTTATTCATATTTTCCTCCAATACTATATCAAATAATTAAATTATTAATACTATTGATATTTATTTATTAATAAAAATACTCTTTTTAAATAAGGAGTATCCATATGTCAGTAGTTTTTTCCCCAGGACAACAATTAACAAAAAATGATCTTAACATTTTTGTTAAAGATAATAGCAATCAAATGTTCGATCCCCATTATATTAGTTTTAATATTGAAGACCCCAATAATAATCCTGTACTTACTCTAATATATACTATTCCCCAAAGAGAATCTACAGGATGGTACTGGGCAAATATTATGTTGCCTACCGAAATGACAATTGGTACTTATACGATTCATTGGTACGTACAAGATTATGCTAGTAGTACTTTACAAGAAATAAATCAAAGATTTGGAATAATACAACAACCCGCCTCAATTTCTTTTACTCCCGTAATTGGAGGAGTTTTATACTACCCAGGACAAACTTTATCTAAAGGGGATTTATATATAGTAATTAGAAATCACCTCGGACATTATATTGACCCTTATGGGATTTCTTATGGAATATATCAAAGAATTTCGGGATTAGATATTTTAATTAGTCCTCCCGAATTACAACCTACCCGATCTGATGTGGGACAGTATTATGCAAATTATACGATTCCTGGAGATTCTTTACCGGGAGATTATTATATTAAATGGGCATTTTTAGAAGCTCCTAGTAGTAATCCCACTTATGCTATACAAGAATTTGCAGTTATTACAACTAACATTGTGATATCTAGTCCATACACTACTGCTACTACCGCTTTAATTCAAAAATTAAGATATGTTTTACGAGATAATAATCCCGATAGAAATTATCATTTTATGCCTCCTGCTATGGAAGAAACTATCCAAGGATTTACTACTAAATTTGGATATGTCTGGGAAGATGATGAATTATATGAGTATTTAGATATAGCTGTCTCTGACATTAATAATATGCCTCCTATAGAGGGCTGGACTGTCGATACCCTAGTCTCTAGACTATACTCCATGGTTTTAAATAATGCTGCTGCTGTTGCTCTAAGAGCATTAGCTATTAACTGGGCTCACGAAGAATTCCAAGGAGATATCTCAGGGGTAGGACTTAATCTCGAAAAATCTTCTAAGTATTTAGCTGTAAAAGATAATTTTGAAGCGGCCTACACAAAACAAATCGATGAATATAAAACTTACGGCGTGCGTTATATTGTTGGAGTGCGTCAAGGGAGATATCCTATGGGAGTGACATCGGCCCTTGGACCCTATTCTAGAGTCGGAGTACAAAGTAGAAGAAACTATATTAGTTCAGATCGTCCTATGTTTTTCTAATTAAAAATCTCTTTAATTTCACATACTTATCTACTATATAAAAATCTATAATTTTAATTCTTTCTTTTTAATAATATTTTTTTTGACTTTTTTAGCATTATAATACATCATACTAAAATGATAAAAAATAAATTAAACTTAGAAGGTAAAGTACGTATAAATACACAAAAAAATGATTCCTATATTAAATATGATCAAAATTCTATCATAAAAAGCATAGTGTTTATCTTAACTTCCCATCTCTCAAACATCCCTATAATTTTACCTATCTTTATAGATATAAGCACAGCTTCAACTTTTGAAAAAGAATTTAAACCTTTAGGTAATTTCACAATAGATGATCAATTATTAGAAATACATATAAGTACACATAATATTAAAAAATCCAAAATATATAAAAATAAGTTAAAATCTTTATTTTATAATTTACTCCATGAAATTTACCATTATATTTATTTTTTAAAGGAGTATAACAAAGAAGAAAATCTAGGAAAAAATCCTGAAGAATTATTTCAAGAAATAAATAAAGAAAATATTCTAATTGAGAAATCTTTAAAAAAAGACGAAGAAGAATATATTTTATATCATAATAATTTAGAAGAAGAATTCAAAGCTGATGAATTTGCTTTAAAAAATTTATCTTTTTTTGAAAATATTTATTACAACGACCACATTCTTTAATTTTTCCTCTTTTCCATCTTTAATTTTCTTCCCCATTCTTTTATAATAAAATAAAGGAGAATATTTCATGGACGAATTAAAAGAAAAGGATTTCGAATTATCAGACAAATTGAGTCAATCAATAAACGACATTATTGCAATTTTTATAAAAGATATAGACGATGAAAATACAGGTAGAATAGTAAATTTAGCTTTAGCTAAGATTTTATCTTGGAATGCTTATTATTTTGTAGATGAAGGCACGCCCGAATATGCTTTAAGAGATATAGATGAAATTGCTGAACTCGCAAAGACTATAACGTTGGGCATCATGGAAAATGAAGACAAATGTAGTGATTGTGCTCACAATTGTAATGAGGAAGAAGATAATTCTACCCTTCCTGAAACTTTAAATTAAAAAACGCTAATAAATTTTTTACTAATTTTTTTGATTAGTAATGTCAAAAAACATTCTACTTAATAAATTTCCACAAAAATTAAAAACCTTTAGGAGGTGATTTAAAAATCACTATGTGGTTTCTTTTTTAATTTTAAAAACCTTTGTCCTAAGGAGTGAAATGAAAAAGATTTTTATTTTAGACACCAATGTAATTCTTTATGATCCCCAAGCTATTTTTAAATTTCCTAAAAGTACAATTATAATTCCCATTATCGCGATTGAAGAAATAGATACTTTCAAAAAAGAACAAAATGAAAATGGACGGCATTCCAGACAATTTTCTAGATACATAGATACATTAAGAAAAAAAGGAAATTTATCAGAAGGAGTAAAAATAAAAAATGGGAGTACACTTAGAATTGATTTAAATGGAAAAACACAAGGTACTCCTTTAGAAAATTTATTGCATTTTAATACTGCAGATTCTAGAATACTTTCTACTGCTTATCACGAGACTAAAAATCATCCTGAAGCTGTTATAACTTTAATTACAAAAGACATTAACTTAAGAATAAAAGCAGATATTTTCAACGTCAAAGCAAAAGATTACGAAGCAGATAAAGTGAAATTTGAAGAAATGTATTCGGGACTAATAGAAATAGAATGTGAAGCAGATTTAATTGAATCTTTATCTTCTAGAAAAGAAGTATCAATTAAAGAATTATCTTCTTTACATCCAAATCAATATGTTTTATTAAAAAATGGGGATTTTAAAGCGGTAGGGCGATTTGATGCTAAAAAAGAATCATTGGTACCTCTATTATCTAATAATGGAGTATTTGGTATTAGATCAAAAAATTTAGAACAATCTATAGCTTTTGATTTACTTTTAAATGATGATATAAAATTAATAAGTTTAGTGGGAAAAGCTGGCAGCGGCAAGACTTTATTAGCGGTCGCTGCTGGATTATACAAATCTTTCGAGTTAAATATCTATAATAAATTATTAGTATCTCGTCCGATAATCCCCCTAGGCAAAGATTTAGGATTCTTACCTGGCACAATTGAGCAGAAATTAGATCCTTGGACTAAACCTATTATGGACAATTTGGACTTCATTTTAAGTGGGGGTCGAAGAAATGCACAGAACAATACTTATGCTGCAAAAGATTTATTAGACAAAGGTAGAATTGTAGTAGAGCCTATCACTTATATTCGAGGAAGATCTATACCCGATCAATTTATGATTGTTGACGAAGCACAAAATTTATCGCCGCATGAAATAAAAACTATTTTAACTCGAGCAGGAGAAGGCACTAAAATCGTTTTAACAGGAGATTGTGAACAAATAGATAATCCCTATTTAGATGCATCTTCGAATGGACTGTCTTATACAGTAGAAAGAATGAAAGATCAAGAAATTGCGGGTCATGTGACTTTAATAAAAGGGGAGAGATCGGAGTTAGCGGAATTAGCTTCAAATATACTCTAAATTTCTTCCACCTCACCTTTAGTTAAAATTTCTTTTAAAAATACTTTATACGTCATTTTAGAGATAAGAATTAATCTTTTTTTCATTTTATCTTGAGGGCGCAGAAAACCCCTTCCTTTAGGAAGGGGATGAATGCGCACCCCAAAAATAAAAATATACAAAATAAAGAATAAATAGTATAATATTAAAG
>Ga0209777_10001051_pt1 | contig 42026 bp, 62 predicted proteins | sample FrelakmetHBP12HB_FD_187147 | JGI IMG/M metagenome (GOLD analysis project Ga0209777, IMG submission 187147) | Freshwater lake sediment microbial communities from the University of Notre Dame, USA, for methane emissions studies -HBP12 HB (SPAdes)... | ecosystem: Environmental > Aquatic >...
ATGGTTTGTTCTCTAGTTACCGCTATGACCCTCTCTACGATTATCAATTTAGTGCTCACCGTCGGTCTGGTGATGGCTATTATGAGGCTACCACGACAAAGCCCCAAATAATAGCCCAAAGGAGAGAGGTGAAAACAGACAAAACCATCTTAAAGTTGGGCAAGCTATGGATACGCTACGGTAGGCTAGACCGAGAGTTTCCTCTTAGAATCCTGATACAATGGGGCAAAGGTGCTGGCTACATAGGGGGGTTTACTGCCCACATTCGGCTCTCCTCTCTTACTAGGCATTGTAAGAATCAATATCTTGACTATCACCATATGTGTTACAAGACTCCAATGTTGGGCATTACACGAAATGGCAATCGCTGGTTAATTTAGCCTACCCTTTAGAAAGGAGAAGCAGATGGACAGATTCGACAGAAACTTTAGCCGAGAGTTGGACAATTACATAATGGGAGTCAACATACATAGCCAAGATGATGTGCTTCACAAATGCCCTAAGTGCGGAGGCGAGAAGCGAATCCCAATGTTCTACGAGCTAGGTGGCTGGTTCTATAACAATGATGATGACCCATTCTGTGACAAGTGCCAATGTGAAATGGAGATAGTTGAGGGGAATGAATGAATCAAATTAACGAGCTTATAAAGATAGCAAAGGACGCGGCCAAAGATATCATCGAAATTAGGGGAGAATACCACGAACCAAGCCTTATCATGGACTGCCCAAACGGTCTTACCCATGTTATAAAGTTCAATAGGATGAATGAATCGGTCAAGGCAAACTTACAGCCCAAGCTCAAAGCCTTGCTAGCAGAGCATAAAGCCACAGCATACATCTTTGTTTTTGAGGGATGGACTGCTGAGGAAGAAGCAACTAAGAAAGCATCAGCACAAGGTCAAACAATATCAGACTTGCCTCTTGATGACAGGACTGAAGTGCTACAAATGATTGTCTGCGAGAAAGGCAAGCAACCTTGGGGTATCATATGCAATATTCAAGACACTCCACAAGGAAGGAGGTTAAGCGAATACAGAAAAGTAGATGTAGAAGGCAAAGTAGTAGCAACAGATTGGTAAATTAGAAAGGAGAAATAAAGAATGGGACTGGATATGTATCTTGAGGCAAAAAGATATATAGGCAACTTCAACGAAGAAGATAAGGTACTGAACAAAAAGGTAAAGGAACTGTTCCCTGAAATAGCAAAGGCAGGGCAAACTGGCAACTTGGAGTATGCCGAGGTTTCTTTTGAGGTAGGCTATTGGCGTAAGGCTAACCAGATACATCAATGGTTTGTAGCCAACTGCCAAGATGGTAAGGACGATTGCAGAAAGGCATACGTGTCACGAGATAATCTGAAAGAGCTTCTGAATATCTGCAAAGAGATTCTATCAAAGAGCAAGCTCAAGAAGGCGATGGTAACAAACGGGTATTCGTTCAAAGATGGCAAGGAAATTCCAAATATGGAAGAGGGCAAGGTCATCATGAACCCCAAGGTCGCCCAAGAGTTGTTGCCAACACAAAAAGGCTTCTTCTTTGGCAGCACGGATTACAATGAATGGTATCTAGACGACATAAAGAATACAGTTACCATCATTGAAAGATGCTTGAAGCTACCCAAGGGCTATGACTTCTCATATCATTCAAGCTGGTGACTATATTTCGGGGCAGGTCGCCTAGTCAATAGCGTTTGCCATACGCCCCTCCGCTAGGTTATTGACCTGCCCCTTTGATTTAGAAAGGAGGTGATAAAATGAGAAAACTCAAGGACGCAATAGAGGCTTGGGATAAAGCACTAGGCGATGCAGTGGAATCTTGGGATTCAGCCTTTGGTAATGCTTCCGATAAGGAAGAGGATGAGGATGAAGACAAAGAAGAGCGAGAGGAAGACAACGAAGATGATGATGAGTAAGGAAAAAATGAAACACTACGAGTTCCATATCACCATAGTCGGTGGTGGTGACAGCCCAGATGAAGCATGGCAAGATGCTTACGAAGGCTTCTGCCAAGACCCTGGTATTACTCCAGACGAATCGGAATATACAGTTGAAGAAGAGGAAGGAGACGAGGATGCCTAAATGCCCAAAGTGCAACAAAGAAATTGATAGCCTCATAGAATTCCAGAAAGCCCTTACAGCATTCAAAGCAGTGCTAGATAATAATGACTTTGAATATGAAGAGGAAGTGGACTACCCTGAACCATTAGCTGCCCCATACTGGGCTTGTCCTAAGTGCCTCGAAACCCTATTTACTGCAAAGAATAAAGCCAAGGCTATTGCATTCCTGAAAGGAGCATAATCAAATGCCCTATCCAGTGATTCAATGGACTACCCCAGTATCCATAATCCCAGAGCAACGCATAGGCAAATGGCACATCAAAAAGAGAGTATGCAAAGCAAAGACTACTTTGGAGATGGCACACGATGACTGTGCTGTGTTTCTCCGAGATAATACCATCACTATCCTCAGAGACACAGAAGGAGCGGATACCGAGGGAGTATGGATGTCCGACAGCCCTTCAGAATACTTCATGGCATGGGAACTTTCAGCCCGAACAAAAGGCTCTCGTGTCCTTATCGGTGGCTTAGGGCTTGGTCTCCTTGTGCATATTCTAGCCCTACGCCGAGACATAGAAGCAATCACCATCATCGAGAAGTCTCCCGAAGTTATCGAGATGGTAGCTCCCTATTTGCCCAAAGACATCAGCGTAGAGGTTATTGAAGGAGACTTTCTCTACGAAATACAAAAACTTAGCCAGCAAGAAAGAGAGTTTGATACAGTCATAGCCGACATCTGGAAACAAGTAGACGGCAACGAGGAACTGATAGAGGATTGCCGATGGGCTATGGATGATAACTACCCAGACGCAGTCCACTTGTTCTGGTCTTGGCAAGATGATAAAGACGAAGAGGACATAAAGCACGGATTGGCATGGTTGCATATTCAGGAGAAACGGAAGGAGGACAGCAATATATTGACAGAAGTGGTATAATTATATCTACAGGATTATCTACAACGCATGGGAGATAGATAGAGGAAAGGGGGTGATTATGCAGACAAAGAGAGTCAAGGTAGACCTACAAAACCTGATGCTCCAAGCCGCTCAAGAGATGAAGTGCATGGGAGTATCAATGGGCTTCATGCTAGCCAATACATGTCTTCAGAATATAGCCAAGAGAGCCGCAGAGTTAGATGACAAGGCTTTGCTGGAAGAGCTAGATACCATCGGGTACATTGCAACCGAGAAAGGAGCAAAATAGTATGGTGCAAGAGAAAGAAAACACCCCATTCAAGAAATTAGTTGCCCTCATTCGACAAAAGGCTAAAGAAGCTGGTATAAAAGTTGAAATAGTCGAGATGGGGCATTGCCCATACTGTGACATAGAATTGGGCAAAGATAAATATGCTACTATCAATATACTAAAAATATCAAAGGAGAAATAAACAATGCAAGCAACCACAGAGCCAAAGACATTCACCGAAGTTCTAACCAAAGTACAGACAGAGACAATCGCTAAGCAGCCACTAGACAGGTGGGGGTCGCTTAACAGGTTCGAGTTCATCCCTGTCGAAGAAGGCAAGAGGATAGTCAAGACAATGCTCAAGCCAATAAGTGATAACGATGGGCAGTCTCCCAGGATAGAGTTGCCAGCTAAGTGCGTCTGGGTAGACGTAAACATCCTGCTACAGAACCTTGGGGAAAGAGATGCCCTGATACGCACAATCAACGGCAACATGGCTAGGGCTATTCTTGGCTCACGGTACACACCTCTGGATGATGCCGACCTCTACGCCATTGTAGCTCCCTATGCCGAAGGCGCAATAGTAAGATGGGAATCCATAGGAGAATTAAGCTCCCACATCTCTGTTTCATGGCCTGATACTGATGAGAAGGGATTACAGAGAGGCATCCACATCGCCAACTCTGAGGTCGGTCTAAGGGCAGTTACCATTCAGGCTATTCTGTATAGCCAGCACTGCAACAACATCCTGCCAGCTTTAGGCGGCGATGACAATTACTACACAAGAAAGAACCCATTCAGCAACGGCAAGGCTCACGACCTCAAAGGCGCACAAAGGGCTGAGAAGGTCACAGGGTGGAGATTCATACACACAGGCGATAAGGGACGGCTTGAGAACTTCGTAAGGGACGCTATCGAGGACTCGAAGACGCAATATGAAGGGCTTCTGGCTCGCTACAATGCGGGTTTGCAGAAGCAGGTTGACGGGATTGCCACGATAGAGGAGTTCGGCAAGAAGCAAGACCTGAACCAAGCCCAGCTACGCTCTGTGCTTGAGGCTTATGCACAGGACTACAATCCTACAGTAACAGGCGTAGCCAATGCATTCACCAGAGCAGCCCAGACACAAGAGGAATCAGAGGATAGGTTCCACATGCAGGCTGTCGGCTCAGAAGTCTTGAGGGTCTACTTGAACTAGCAAGGAGATAAGATGGCAGACGATAAACAGCCCTTAGACAGCAAGTCCGCATTGACCTACTTCATGCAGCATGACTTAGGCACATTCATGACAGCAGAGCTTAGGCTGCTTTCAGGTAAATCTCAATACAGCTTCGTAGTCTACAGAGACCTAAAAAAGATATGGGAAGGCAATCTGCAACAACTGACTGAGATGGTATTGCTCGGGGCAGTATATAAGGCTAGACTAGAACACGAGATAAAGGAGAGTGCGTCATGCAAGACACCAACATTATCGTCTACAAGCCAGCCCAGCCTACCGACACCCGAGACACCCTGGTAGCTGCGATGTGTCTACTGTGCAAAGAGGCGTGGTTCTACAACATTGTTCCGAGCCAGTATCAAATCTGGGAAAGCAGAAATTAGAAAGGAACAATCAATGGCTAAAGTCAAGATAAAAGTCAAAGTCCCCAAGCAGGTTAAGTTTGCCAGCATTACCTACAGCCTGTACCTCGACAAGAACCTAGAGAAGGACGGCGACTGGGGACACCACAAGGGTAGAAAGCAAGAACTGCTTGTCAACCCCATTATGACCGATGAGCAAAGAGTAGTGACTCTATTACACGAGACAATACATTCCTCAAAGTCTGTGTGGGGAACACACCTAACTGAGGGCGACACCGACAGGGTAGCCAACTGTATTGCCGTTCTTCTTGATGCCTTAGGAGTCGAGCTTGACTGGTCAGAAATACCCGTGAGAGAACTAGAGCTATAGAAAGGAGGTGATTAACAGATGTCAACAAGATGCCAAATCAGATTTCAGGATAAGAACACAATAGCCCAGATATACAGACATTCAGACGGTTATCCTGACAGAGAAGGTGGAGTCATATCCGACCTTATAGAATATGCCAAAGCAGTGCAAGACAACCGAATGGACGACCCTTCTTATTGTGCAGCCAACTTTATTCACTGGTGCAAACTTCAGCACGAAAAGGGAGACCCCAAATATACCCCAAGGTTTTCCAGCACAGGCTATGGCGTAGAAGACCCAGCAAAGGGTATACACGGAGACGAGGCATATCTGTATGTTGTGGAATACCCAAACATCAAGGTCTCGCATGACTTCCCTAGCTGGGATAAAGACAATGCCCACGCCTTTGAGAAGGCTGGGTGGGAGTTCGATGGCACACTCGAAGAGGCGTACAAGAAGTATGTCCTGACGAAGAAGGAGGTGGAATGAAAGACTTGCGAGTTGGATACAGGAAGGCACTGGTAGCTTGGGGTATACTGAAGGATAATGCACAAGAAAGCCCAGAGGCAATCGAATACCGCCACTACACCATCAGCTATGAGCAGTTCAACGAAGCAATGGAGTTGCTGAGGGAAGGGACAGGTGAGATAGATGAGGTCGAGATACTACTGCAAAGCTAAACAGGAGGTCAAATAGAATCGTGACCACCGAAGCCCAACAAGAGCCTAAGCCACAAGAGACCAAGCAATTCTGTCCTTGCTGTAGAAAGGTTGCGAGATTTATAATACAGGGATGTCTAAAAGTGTGCCAAGCCTGCGGCAGCGTAGGACAGCTAGACAAGTAGAAAGGAGAAGCCTAATGGAACTGGTTGCTAGAGTGCTGATTACAATCAAGAATGACTATTGGCAAGAGGATTTGGAGAACAAGCAGAAAGAACACTATTCCTTAGTTAGCCCTGAGTCTTCATTGAAGTATGACTTAGGCAAAGCTATAGAGTCCGCCCTAACTCCTAGCCGTTTGTCTTCATCAAGAGACTTCGACTGGGACAGAGTAGAGTTTATCGAGTTTGAGGAACAGAAGGGAGAATAAACCATGAACAAGTTCTATCACGGTGACTGTCTCTTTGTAATGGAGCATGATATTGCACCTGAATCAGTAGACCTGATTTACCTTGACCCACCCTTCTTCACAGGTAAGGTTCAGAAGGGGGGAAAGTCCAAGTGGAACCCAGGGGCAATGGAGATATCCTTTGAGGATTCAAAGAGGTTCTGGGGCAATGCAGATAATGTTAGGGTAATGAGAGAGAAAGCACCACCGTGGCTCATTCATATAGCAGAATCACACCCTGACTTCGCTTCTTATCTTTACTACATGATGGAGAGGCTACAAGCTTGCCATAAAGTGCTGAAGCCTACAGGAAGTATATACCTGCATTGTGACTGGAGAGCGTCTCACTATCTGAAGATGATTATGGATGAATCAAAAGTCTTCGGGTTCAAGAACTTCCAGAATGAAATAGTGTGGCATTACCGTGGTCGGGGAATGCAGGCAAAAAGATTCCAAAGAAAACACGACACTATATTGTTTTACTCTAAAAGTAATAACTATATCTTTAGAACCGATGAAGTAAAAGTGCCATTAGACCCAAAACACATATCGAGATATAACAAACTGGATGAAGATGGTAAAAAATATGCCCTCATAAAAAAGAGGGGAGAAGGCCATACCAAGGTATACCTAAAGGAAGATGGGATAGTAATGGATGATGTTTGGGATATTCCATTTATACATGGGGATGAAGCAGTAGGTTATCCTACCCAAAAACCAAGGGCTCTCTTAGAGCGTATCATTCTTGCTTCTAGCAATGAGGGTGATGTAGTGCTTGACCCATTTGGTGGTTGTGGGACATCTATAATTGTAGCTCATAGACTTAATAGGAGATGGATAGGCATTGATATTAGCAAGGATGCCTATGATGTAACAAGCCAAGACAGAACTAGGCAGATGCCTCTGGGTATGACGGAGTGGTTTGCTGAAGCACAGCACATCTCAAGAGACTTACAAGAGGTCAAGGCACTCAACTCTACCAACTTTGAGGCATGGGTTAATGAGTTCTATGGAGCAACAAAGCCCTCTCCTGATAGAGGCATTGACGGGATAATGTTGGATGGTACTCCGATTCAGACAAAGACATATCTAATCAAATATGACAAAGTAGGACAATTCCATTCAGATACCAAGCATCATCCTTGTGTGTCTCAGCCAGTTAAAAGAATGGTGATGGTTTCTCAGGTGGGCTTTGATGACAGTGCAAGACAAAGAAAAGCTGAAATTGAATCTAAAGAAAACGTTAGGGTAGAACTGATTACACTAGAGGACATGCTACCAAATCAAGGAGGTGCAACCAAAGATAGATAAACATTCTCAGTAAATAGTCTAAGCAACAAATAAAGTAAAGAAAGGAAAGAGATGAAGATTTACAATCTGGAATGCAAAGACAAAGGACTACAAACATGGATGCTTCTAAAGCAGACTGCCATACTATGTGACCAGTTGGCAGAACAGACCCTATTGGATACAGGAGTTACGGCAGAGACCTTAACAGTATTGTCTATTCTGGACAAGGCAAAGGGGTCTGTGATTCCTGCGGAGCTTGCAAGGTACACATCAAGAACCAACCAGACACTGGCAGGTCTTATCAACAGACTGGAGAGGGATGACTTAGCCCAGAGAATCAAGAAAGCCAAAGGACATCCCTATACAGAAGTTGTCATAACACCTAAGGGCAAGCAACTAGTCAAGAAGGCTTCAAAGGTCTACGATAAACTGATAGCAGATATGGAAGGGGCAATAGCTCCTAGCGCACATACTGCCCTGCAAGTTTCATTGGGACAGATTCGATACGAGGCTGCTTCACGACTTCACCTGAAAGTCATCAACAAGAAATATTAGAAAGGAGGTCTATGAAAGCCAGATTTGAAGTCTCCACCGAAGGCATGAGAGCTTTACATGCTGGTCGTGAACCTTGGCAACTGGCTAAAGAACTGGTCAGTAATGCTTGGGACGAAGCCATCACTCGGTGCGATGTAACCCTTGCCTCTCTATCCCCACGCAAAGCTAAACTGACAGTCTACGATGACGGCAAGGGCTTCGCAGATATCAAGGACAGTTGGACTTTAATGGGCGACACCATCAAACGCAGAAATCCAACAGTGCGTGGCAGATTCAACATAGGCGAGAAAGAAATCTTAAGCATTGCCGATGCTGCTGTAGTGCATACCAACTCGACCAAAGTAGTGTTCCCGAAGAGTGGCGGCAGACAAGTTCGCAAAGCCAAGCCCATCAAAGGCACTGTGGTAGTCTGCACACTTCCTTGGGGCAGCAAGCAAGTAGAGGACACTGTGGAAGCCCTGAAGAAGCTCCTAGTGCCAGAGGGAATAACGTATACAGTTAATGGCTATGAAGTGCCACACCTTAAGCCGTACAAGGTCATTGAAGGCGTTGTGCTAGAAACCGTGCTACAAGATTCACCTACTGAGCCTATGCGGTCTACACAACGCAAGACTAATGTGCTGCTCTATAAGTCCAGTAACGGCAAGGCTACACTCTACGAACTAGGTATCCCTGTGCAGACCATTGACTGCGCCTTCTCAGTCAATATACAACAGAAAGTGCCATTGCCGCCTAACAGAGACGTAGTTCGGGACAGCTACTTACAAGATGTCTATCGGCTCGTACTGGAAACAACAAAGGATGAACTAAAAGAACCGAGTGCAACGTGGGTGCATACTGCTTTAGAGGATAAGGATATTGCTCCTGACACTGTCAAAGCCGTTATGGATAAAAGATATGGCGAGAAGGCGGTTTTATGGAGCACCGATACTGAGGCAAACGAGAGGGCAGAGCAAGCTGGCTATACAGTAGTCCATCCTCGCACTCTATCGGCTGAGGAACGTGAGTCAATGGCAACAAAGGCAGGCTTGGTGCATAGCTCCGATAAGTATCCTTCTCCTTACTCTGCTGGGGGAGCTCCTCTGGAATTCATCCCCGAAGAGAAGTGGAGCGATGGGATGCGTAATGTAGCTGAGTATGCCCAGATGCTTGGTAAAGAATTGCTGCACGACCACACTACCATCAGGTTCTACAGGTACTTCAAAGACCAAGCGGCTGCCAGAGGCGGGAAGAATACCATTGAATTCAACATGGCTAAATTGCGGAAGTCTTGGTTCGATGAGGTGGGCGCAGAACAGACTGCTTTGATACTGCATGAGATGTCACACTGTGGTGGTGCTGGACACGACTGGCAATACCAGAAGTTATTCGAGAGATTGTCTGGTGAAGCAGTGCATCTAGCCCTAGAGAAGCCAGAGCTATTCAGAAAGTTTATAAAATAGGAGTGGGCATCATGGAATATATCTACGAGGCAACAGTGACCGTCTATATAAATACCAGCAAGAATACATACGAGAAAAAGTTTAACCGAGACGACTACGAGTCAAGAGAGGAGATGTTCAAAGCAATAAGAGAATATTACAATGAAATTTGCAGTGCAATAGACTAGAGCAGCAAGGAGACAACAATGGTTAATAAGCAGCTGGAGAAGTGGGCAACTAAGCTACAGGACTATATCGAGCATGGCGTACCGTGGCAACTGACTGGTTATTACGATTCGGCTGAACCATTAACACAAACACAGATACAGGAACTTGAGGCTTATCTTAAATACCACTTTGAGTTATGGGCTAAGAGTTGGATTAAACCTGTTATTGATGAGATACTGCAAAAGGCTAGGACTGGCAAGGTCAATAAGTGGGCTTAGACCAAACAGCAGGAGGTGTAAAAATGAAGAGACCCAAGACACTTCTAAAAATCGGCAACCTATGGGTAACACTCGGCAGATTAGACCGAGAGTTTCCTCTCAGAATCAAAATACAGTGGGGCAAAGGTGCTGGCTACATAGGTGGATTTACAGCCCACATTCGTCTATCTCCACTTACTCGGCATTGCAAGAACCAGTATCTTGACTACCGCCACATGTGCTACAAGACTCCAATAATCGGCATCACGAGAAACGGCAACCGATGGCTAATATAGAAAGGAGAAATCAATGTCCTATCACACTACACTCAAAGAGTTTGCCGAGAAACGAGGTCTTGAAAGAATGCTGTGCCCTCATTGCGGAGAGGTGTTTACAATAACCGAGAGGCAAATAAGAGAGAACAGCACCTTTATCTGCCCTGCTTGTGGCGGTAGAAATCAAGGCTCTGCCACAGGCTCAGGCGGAGTACTCATTGGGCTCAAATCAGTGAAAGGAGTATAAGCAATGGAAGACATCACAAAACTGCCAAAGTGGGCACAGAATCACATCCAGTTCCTAGAGAACCAGCTTAATAATTTTAGAACACTGTTAGCCCAATTTGAGGGCAAGGAGAAGACCAGCGTCTATCGTATTGACTTACTAACACAGAAGCCCATACCCGAAGGCACAATACGCTTCAAGCTGTCCGAGACCTCGTGGATTGATTGCAGAGTTCAAGGCAAGGCGGTAGATGTCTCTGGTAGCACTCGTTTAACTATCGAGCCAGAGGCAGCCAATCACATCAAGATGCGTACATTCTAGAAAGGAATAAACAGTGAGCTATCGAGACAACTTTGAGATGTGGCTAAGGAATGCACTAAAGGCAGATGGCGTAGAAACAAAGCGTGAGATAATAGTTACCGCTAAGCCTTGGTTGAAATACGATGTTGGTCTGGACTTCTCAGAAGAAGGTAAAGTCAAAGTCGAGTTCTATAGCGTGATACGACATGACAGCAGGCTGACTAATGCCATAAACTATGCGGTAAAATGCATAAAAGCTGATAAACCACTAGATATAGAGAATCCTAAAGAAGGCGAATCAGTTGAACTGTCCTAGGAAGGAGGTGAATAATGAGAAGTAAACACACAGATGTACTACAGGAGCATAGAGTGATTCCGAAGTATTACACGCTGGGCAAGGTCACAGTCTGCACCCTGTTCAGTAAGCGTAACCTCAAGGTAGAAGCTAGAGGATTGTCCATCTGCTCGCCCAACGATTTCTTTGACATAGCACAGGGCAAGAAATGGGCATTACGGAGAGCTATCAAAGCCTTGCTATCTAAGGAGCAACTTGAGCCCATTTGCCCTCGAAGGTTTCATACTATTAGAGGTGGGCACATAGTAGGCTATGCCCACTTAGACAAGGTAAGAGCATTAACTATGGACTACAAAGCTGAGTATCGCCCTGAGCCTTGGGAGTGCGAGGTACAGACCATTAAGAAACTCAAGGCAAGACAGAAGGAGACAGCAGCCAGAATCAAAGTAAATGGATAGCCGATGCGGTAGAGACTAAGAACGAGCTGGAGGCTGGGCAAATAATAGACAAAAGGAGAAACTAGAAGTGGCAACAAAAACCACAACCCCCAAACACACAGAGCTTGAAAGGCGTCAAACATGTCCTTATGTGAAGTGGAGAGGGCATATATTCCCAAAGCTCTTCTGCCAACTATCCGAAAGCCCATGTACAGAATTGCCAGAATCTTGTAGTCCATTCCATAACGAGAAGGATAGAAAGAGAAGTGAATCATGACACTTATGCTTTGCATCATGGCTTTCATAGTCGGCATCGTAGCAACCTTATTTGCCAATGGAGTATTCCCCTTAAAAGAGACCTTGGCAGAGATTTGGCGCAGCAAGACCATAGCCTCTGCTGTACTGCTCGGTCTTATAGGCACAGTAGGCATCTTTCAACATTGGGTTATGGCATCCGCTCTGTGTGTCTTCTTACTCTGTGGAATGGTGGTGCTTACTAAGTTCCTTGCTAAAGATGAGGTCAATGAGAGAATCAGAGACGCCCAGTTCTGGATAGAGGTTAAGCTCCAAGAGTTAGTAAATCTCATTAAGGAGTCATACGAAGATTCCCCCGACAAAGACGAGATTAGCCAACTCATAAAGGATAAAACTGAAGAAATCATTGAGGTTACCGACCAGAACTTGCAAAATGCCACTTGGGAAGGCGGCAAGTTAAAAATCCCGATGGGAAGCAACAACCCCAATAAAGGCAAGGGGCAAAGAAAAACTAAGAACTGAAAGGCAACACCTACTAGCGAACACTACGCAATATTCGCCAAGCTGATGTTGCCTCTAATCCTAACCGATTATTATTTCTAAATTAGGGCGTCTTCGCAATACTCACAGTACTTGGTGTGCCAAACGAATGCAAGCCCCCAAGTCCCACCCACCAGTTTGAGGTCGCATCCGCAAGAACAAATGCTGGCACTGTGACCTTAACTGCTGTCAGGTAATAGAAGGTGTCCGTATTCAAGGTCAGGGTCGGTACATATTTCGCCATAACCGCAGTCACACACGCAGTGTCTGCTGTAGGGCACTCAGTAGATATCACAGGTGCATAGAACAAGGATTGGGATTCGGCCAGCGAAGTACTCAGCTTGACGCTGTACACCAAGTCAATCTTGCCCGTATAAGAGCCTGCGGCACCTGGCCCTATCAATAGGCCACATACCGTATCTGTATTAACAAAGCTATGAGCCACTGTAGTTGTGCTTGTGCCTATAAGCGACCTGAGATATGCGATGGCAGCCACCAATTCCGACTTGGTCACATACGTGCTATTCCCCAATGCCGCCAGCTTGGCATCCGCTAGGGCTAGCTTGGTATCTACCAGAGCAAGCTTAGCATCTACCTTGGCATTAACTTGGGCAGCTATGGTATCAGTACTGGGTATGCTGCTTCTCAATGAACTTAACTGTGAACTTAACTCGCCGTCTGTAGCATATCCGCTCAAGTCCCCATTCACCAGGAAAGAGTTGGAACGCGTGTTAAGCGTAGTCACTTGGCTGCTCAGTCCCGCCACTGTCATAGCTGATGTATAGCCCGAGCCCCTGAGATTCACCAGGTCAGTCTCAAGCCTTGTGATGTCTGCCTTGTATGCGCTCTTCCCCACCATAGGTGTTATCATCCCCGTTATGAGGAACACCGCAACTATGCTCACAATAAACGCTATAAGCGCTATCTGGAGCAGATTAGGCGGTAGCCTTAACCCTTTGCCTTTGGATGTCTGTAGCTCACCCGCTTCGGCATCATATACATAACCGTCAGATTCCCTGCCATCTACGCTGGATGCAAGCGACACATCGGGAACTGGCTTCCTTGCCTTCCCTTTCGGCCAACCTCTACCCCTTTTAGTCCGTGGCTGTTCACCACCTTGTTCTTCACCTTCAAGATTCTCGTTCTCTTCTGGGTTCTGCATTGTTAGACCTCCTTTTTAATTTCTTCGGGAATAGTATCCCTTCCAGAGTCGCATCAGAAAGCATCGGGTTCTTCTCTACAGGCTTCTCGCCAAACACAATCTGCTTAAGGCTCATGTTCTCTATGTTGCCAAATACATCCCAGAAGTTGACCTTCCGTACAGAGACCACCCGCCCTAAAGCCCTGGCTCGACCCGCTGCCTGCTCTGGGCTAGCTGTTACAAAGTGCTTCGAGAATATCCCCTCGGGCGTCTTGAACCGCACCTCAAACGCTTGCCCATTGTGTTGGCTGTTATTGAATCTCGGCATAGCTACCAGCCCCTGCGTTGGCTAATCTTCATTCGCCTACGTGTCTTTACGAACGGACTGTTACCCTTGCCATGCTTGCCCTTCTTCTTAGCAAGGGGATTGCTGCCGCTCAGTGGATTCTGCATACCATCACCTACCTTTCTTACTTGCAGTGACGTTTATGATGCTTCTTATGTTTCTTCAATCCCTTCCCAAAGGGAGACTTCACTGTGTGGGAACCTGTTAACGGGTTGGATAACTTCCCCATCTTTCTATCTGACCTCCTGTTTAAAATAGCACCCCTAATGCTTCTTTGCCTTCTTGCCTACCAGTTTGCTAAGGTCACCCCAGGGACTCTTAATCTCGTGCTTACTATTCTTGAGCGGGTTCCCCATCTTCAGCTTATTTTTTAGTGGCATCTTTTATTCGACCTCCTGTTTAAATTTTGAAACCACTATTTTAATATGTTACTCCTCTGTCCCGAACCTGGCCAGAAGCCAAACGTCGTCCCCCTCCTTTTCTTCCGTGGCACTTGCCCAAATACCTCTGCCGTCAACTGAGGGCTTGCTGACGCACGCGGCGACTGAGATGCAAGGGGGTTACCCTTTATCTTAAGCCTAGGAAAGTAAATCTTACCATTGCCATTACTCACCTTTCCCACCTCCTTATTTATGTATTACCATAAGCTCATTTGCGAGCTCGGTTTGATTGGTTCCCCTGCATTAAAAGCGAGTATTCTATTTACGAGTTCGTCTCTACGATATTCATTCTTGATTTCATTCTCCCAAAGTATCAGGCACGAAAAGCCATAGGCTTTAAACCCCATTATGCGTTCAGCTTCTACTTGTTCCTTAGTTTTACCAGTACGCTTCTCCCCATGCCACCAATCCCCAAAACTCTCAATGATTTTCTTTTTGCCATTAATGTTGATAAAGTCGGGTAACACTCCAGCAATAACAACTTCACCGCTCGAACCTACATATTTGTATTCATTGGGCAATATCTCACCAAGTATAACTTCAAGCATCTTCTCTGGTTTGGTTTGCTTTCGGCGTTGGCTTCTATGAGAAGCTTTGATGTTCCGTTCCGCCCATTCGGGGTTCGCCCAACACCGCTTTGAAATCGCTGCTATCTTAGCCTTGGCTTCATCGCTTAATTTCTTCCCTATCTCGGCTATAGAAATTTTATCCTTGGTTATTTCACTACAATGCTTCCCGAGCATAGGGTGCCCTCTCTTTTTAATAGCTTCAGATATTTTAATCCTAGTTGTCAAAGACACTTCCTTCTTATACATAGGATTTTGTTCCCCGCAGCGTTTCCCTTTCAAAGCCTTCGATAGCTTAGCTTTGCTCTCTGGAGTATGATGTTTCCCCATATTCTTGCCTATGCCCGAAAGACGCATCTTGTCTTTAGTTTCTTCACTATGTTTCCATCCTGTACCTCGAACCTGCTTGCCCTTCTTGGCTTGAGATAGCTTATCTCTAGTTTCACGAGAAACGACTCTCCCCTTGCCAGCCAAAGACTTCCTCGCTCTAGTTTCTGCCGACTGAATCTTTCCTTTTAATGCTGCCGCTATCTTCGCCTTCATTTCGTCTGTATGATGCCTACCAAACCAAGGATGGTCTTCATGCTTCCCATACATTGGATTTTTGTCACCTGCAAGCCCAGGCTTTCCCAGATGTGCTTTGGATAGCTTTTCCTTAGTATCATCACTAAGATGCTTCCCTTGATTGGAGGGTACTCTGCCCATGTTTGCTGCCGATATCTTGGCTCTGGTTTCGGGGCTACACTCTCTTCCCGTATTTGCCAACATCAACTTTGCTTTATTTTCAGGAGACATCTTCCTCTTTTTATTTGCCTCGCCCAATTTGGCTCTCCACTCAGGGCTCATTACCCTCCCCTTAAGAGCGGCGGAAATCTTGGCTTTTGTTTCTGCTGAACACTTTCTCCCTGTATTAGCCACTAGTAGTTTCGGCTTCATCTCGCTAGCCATCGGGCTTCCTTTAACAGCCATATTTCACCTCTTTGTACTAAGTTAGATATGTGCCCGCTATACTTTTAGGTACGAGTATCGGCTGGGCTATCCTCGCAGCGTGGTACTCCATTGAAACATTCCCAATGGCTGGATGCCTTCCGCGCGTGGGTACAAGCGACGATGGCTTCCGCAAAATTTGACGTGCGATGTGGCGCGAACTTGTCCTTAACACCTTTTTAGCTCTGCGGATTTCCCGAAGCGGCTTCTCTAGAAGCTTCTTCCTCTTCTTAAACTTCCTCTTCTCTTTAGCCAAAGCAGCTTTCAAAGATGTTGGAGTCTCAAGCTCTTCCTTAGTGCCCGCCACAACCTTGTATTCCCCAGGCTTTTTGCCCCTCAAGATATATGTCTTCCTCTTCTGCTCATCGGCACTCATAATTACACGCTTACCTATCTTGATAAGTGGTCTGCCTGGAACTTTCTCCTTAGCCATCTCTTTAGCTTTGGCTTGAGCTTCGGCATAAGTCCACTTGCCTTCCTCGGGTGCTACCTTCTGTTGATACTTCTGGGCTTGCTTAGCGGTCTCTATCCTTGCAGCCTTCTTCCTTCCTATTGCCTCTGCCTTCTCAGTCTGGAACTTTTCCTTCTCAGTCACATAATCACTAACGCCTTCGGGAAGTTGTCTGCCTTCCTTAAGGTACTGCTTTACAACATACTTCCTTGCGCTTTCTTGGCGAGCAGCAGTCTTCTTCGCCGCTTTAGATGCCCTCTTGCCCTCTCTTGCTGTTCGTAAGTCTTCCGCCCTTCTTGCTTTGACTGCGTCTTCAATAAGTTTAGCCCTAGTCTTCTCTGGAGCTTCTGCTTCACGCTTAAGTGCCCTGACTTCCTCATACCTGCGTTTCTGCCCTGGAGTCTGTGGCTCACCCACAGTCCCAATAAACTTCGCTTCCCGTTCAGCCTCTTCCTTTCTTGTCCTCTCTCTTTCAGCAGCCCTTGCCATAATATCAACCTGCTCGGGTGGAGTTTCACCACGGGCTTCCCATTCTGCGGCAACTGTCTCAGCCGCCGTCGACTTTGCTTTCTGGCGGGCTATATCACGCTCTATAACTCCCTTTGCCCTCTCACGAGCTTTCTGGGCTCCAATAAATGTCTTCTGTCTCTCTTGCGCTTCAGCGGCTGCTTTAGCTTGTGCGTCTATAAGTTTACTAATTGGGCTTTCCTTAGCAATTGATGCAACGTCTACTGCCCCTTTCTTCTTTGGCCTGCCCCGCTTCTTTGGTTCAGGCAGTGCTTTCTCCTCAAAGCTAGACCTCAATGCTGCCGCAGCTTCTTCGGTTGCCTTCGTCTTTGGCTCGCCTGACTGTAGCTTAACAGTCTTAGCTCCTCGTTCTGGCGGTGTGCTCTCTACGGAATAGCCTTCGACTCCCCCAGCCAAGCCTTTCTTATGGTGTGGTCTTACAAATACATCTTTATGCCCTGCTCCTAGCCGCACCGACCTCTCGTGCTCCGCTGCACCTCGTGTAGGATATAAAGGTGTCTCTTGTTTTACTTCTCCACCCCCAGCTCCTGGTGCTCCACCCCTCTTTCTGATTACCACATAAGAATATTTGCGCTGCTTCCCATTCAGGTCGAACTTCTTGGCATTTTTAGCCAGCTTCTCCCTGAACGGGCCCTCTACCTTATACCCCTTTTGGCTAGCCCACTTAATGTAGGTATTCGCCTCTGGCTTGTCGTCAAAAGTTAATTTATACAACTAACTTTTAGACCTCCCTTTTAGATTTAAATATTGCTCTTTCCGATACTTATGCTTTATCTCAAGCCACACTTCCCCCTCGGGAGTGAGCGTAAGTCCATTCTCATCCACCGTCAATATGCCATCTTGCACAAGCTCAGTCACAGCTTGTCGAACTACCGATATCGCCTTATCCAACTCTGGATTCTTCATTTACTTCTTCTTGTATGAGTTCGGGTGCTCCTTGATATGGTCGTGGGCTATCATCCCTGCCCTTGTAATGCTGCCGCCCAGTGCCTTGCTATGCTCCTTATACTCCAATCTCATGCCTCGATGAAACTGGGCAAGCGGCACTTTGCTGAAGTCCACCCCAATCTTCTGCCCGACTCTCTTTGCACTTGCTACACTAATCTGCTTTTTCATATTATTATCCAGCCTACTCTTTTTCTTCCCTCTTCTCTTCCTCTTCTTCTCTCCTCTTTGCTTTCTTATCCTCACGAGCCTCATGTGCTTCTTCCTTTTCCCATTCCTTAAACATCTTTTCCATTCGAGAATGAATCTTCTTTATCGCCCTTTGCTTTCCCTTTTTCAAGCATATATCTCGCTCATTCCCAGAGTGCTCACTGCTCTTGCTGCGATGATGTGCGGCTTCATCATCCTCATGCTTTACCCATTTCTTACCTGCTCCCCTTGCTCCCATTATCACTTTCCATTGAAATTTGACAGGCTTGCCGTTAAGGTCGTACATCTTGCGTGCTGACTTAGCACGCTTCTCCCTGACAGGTTTGCTCACGTCATAGCCTTTACTCTTGGCGAAGACCACAAACTCGTTAGCTTCTTTAACTGTACCAAAGATTAGCTTGTTGATAGTAATTAGACCTCCCATCAATTGTTATGATTATACTTGATATGCTTCTCGTAGAGCTTGTCTTTATGGCTATGATAATCTTTGCACTTGTTGCACCAATAAGGCTTCAAGCCATGCCGAACTAGGGTCTTTGTTTGCGTGTTCGGCTTGCGTCTACCCCGTAACTCCACTAGATTTGCACGCTTATGCGCTTTAGAGTACGGGATGCCTTTCTTCATTAACTCTCGCTCATATAGCTCGTGTATGATTACTGGCGTGTACTCTTCTGTGGAAAGTGCGTTATCTATCCAAACCTCATGCTTGGGCAGCCAATCATATACAAGGTCATGACCACCTTCCACAAACTCAATATGCTGAGCCCTAACATCTTTCCCCTTGACTAGCCAAACCTCCGCGTCAGGGGTTTTCATTAGGAGCCGTTCCTTATAAGCTAGGCTGCCATTCTGGTTATTTCCCAAGCTCTATTAGACCTCCTATTTTGCTAATGGGTTCTTAATGCTACCAAACCCGATGCTATGTCCACCCTTCAAGGCTTTTTCGTGAGAAATTGGGCGCATATCCTTCAATAGCGGAAATTTTTGACTACCAACTTTTTGAGGGCTAAAGCCACTTTTGATTTTCGGTAAGTTGAAATCTTTCACAGACTTTTGACCTCCTTATTTCACCCTGCGACCTGTAATGTCACGACCCTTAAGTGCAGGGTCTTGGAGCCGAGATAAATTGAACCCTTGCCTCATAGGCGATTTAGATGGTTGCGGAAGTTGTGAGATGGCAGGCCTGTTTTTGGGCGCGTATGGAGTATTTAAACTGCGCGAGATATCATTAAAGCCCTTCGCCATCATGCGAGCACCCTTTCCAGCGGCTTGCCCAATCGTGGTTCTATTAGAACGAGAGCGGTCAATCTCTTGCTTAAGCTGAGCCTGCACTTTCAACAAATCCGACTTTGAAACTGGCTGTTGCGCCTGCTGCCTCGCAGACGTCTGTTTTAGGCGCGAAAGCCACGATGCAGCCGATACCTGTTGTCCTCTGTGTTCCGCCATCTGTTGTGGTGTGCTGCCGCGATTTCCCACTATTTCAGTCCCCCTTTCCCCATTTTACTTTGTGCTCTGGTGCAACCATAAGTTTGTGAAATTTATTTGCAGTCTTTGCTAGCTCATCTGCTACAGTACCAGTAGAGTGCAACTTCTCGTCATTCGTCTTCCTATGCTTTGCCATTCGGTACTTCCTTCCTAAAAAGCTGGAACTTCTTCTTTTTTATAAACTTCATATACAGTCCCCAACAAGGAACTGCGCCCACTAGCGCCATCATCGTCATAGTCAGCACCGAGTAGTTTGAGAAGACCAGCCAGACCCACTGCCTGACTTCTATGGAGCCTGTCATGATGTCATAAGGATTAGAAGGCTTGAACTGCCACTGCATATCCATACTTCCATCCGTCACAGACTTGGGTGACATCGTCAGCTTATCTACATTAGCTTTGGCTGGCACTATTGCAGCCCCGTATGTTTCAGGCGTGGTTGGCACTGTAGTCCATGTATTGGCGTTATTCTCGATGACATACTTAGCTATGGCTGTCGGTCTGTCCCCTATTGCCACGTCAGGGAAGTCTGCTACCTTAACGCCGTAGGTATCAGTTAGCTGCTTCTGATACGTTAGAGATGGCAATGTGCCAACACACACAGGTATTATGTTGTGCCCTTCGTTCTTGTTGTAGACAAACACCATAGCCCACTCCCAGCCCTGCTGTGCCACCAGTATCTCACCGTCTGGCACTTTGGGAAGCTCCTTGTTATAGAACTGCATGGCACTCATGTCCTTATCCAAGGTTCTACCTATGTCAAAGTAGTTGGCATTATATCCCATCATGCCTACTGATGACACCAGAACCAATACAGGCAGGATTGCTATGGCATAAGCCTTCCACAGCACCAGCTTTGAGCTATCCCATAGACACTGTAGCTTCTTCAGCCCTACGCCTACCAGAATCGAGCCAAAGGCTATCGAGGGCATCAAATATACCGATGTCTGGGGGGCCAAATCCACGGAGTAGTAAATTATTGGTAGAATAAACAGCCAGAACAGCGGCTCCTTCCAGAACTTCCTGCTCCATAATGCCGCTAGTAAAGGGATTAACCCGAGGGCAAACGATACGCCTATCTGACCCAGCATGTCTAGTATCCTCTTGGGGAAGTCCCAGATAGAAAGACCCCCTATAAGCATCATCGCCGTACTCACATTGTCAGACCAGAAGTTCCTCAGAAAGCTGCCAATGCTACCCGAAGGCGGAGCCCACATATAGGGCGGTCTGTTGGTCAGCGGCACGTAGATATAGAATATAAGGAAAGTAGCCATTGTGACTAAGTACTTCCACTTTCTGAACTCCTTATGGGCTATAAACAAGACTGCTATGGTGATACCGATTAGATGGTGAACAGCCCCGCCCGCACCAAGACACAGAGCTACAGCAAACCAGTTCTTCCTCAAGCTGAAGTAATAAGCCATCACTGAGAACATCGTTATCAGCGCATAAGTCTCAATGATAGTGGACTGGCTTATCACTAGAGCCGACCCGCCATAGACCAGAGCACCCAGCAAGCTAAAGAACCTGTGCTGTGTCTTCTCTTTTATAGCCAAGTAGATAAAGATAGATGCGATTGTAGTAGCCAGCACTGAGATAAGTCCCATCCGCCATGCCTCTGTACCATAAGGAATCCATAGGAACAGGTGCCCAAGGAGCAGGAATAGAGGTGCGCTTGTCTTATGACTTGGGTAAAGGTACTTCGCAGCATAAGTATAATGTGGGCCATCACAATTCGTTGATAACCACGTCCAGTTTGGCAACAGGTCTACCATTAACACGGCAAAGATAGCCCCGAACACTAATAGCTCAGGCCAGTATTTCTTAATAAACTGCATTCTGTCTCCTAATGCGTTGCTTGTAGAATATACTTACCTTGCTCCACATCTCTCTGCCCCATAATATCACTACTGCAACAACTGCTGTCTCCACAAGCTGAATCAAGAAAGCTGGCATGGAAACGTCGGGGTAATCTGCATTAGCTAAGTTCGGCTGTACAATATGCATCCCTAGGACTGCAAAGTTGCTCAGTGCAACCAGCCACATAGTCACAGTCAGGAGCTTCAAGGGGTTCTTCCATTGCCAGAATAGTGCCATAGCTGTAAGCACAAACACACCAATCCACTTGGACAGATACATATTACCTGCACCCCTTGCCGCAGGATTAGCTTCTTGTGCTCCATAGTGCAGGGCGACAAATGTCGAGACACAATCGAGTGCATTGGCAACCAACCATAAAAGCAGCAGCCACTTCCAAGCAGACATAGTAGGAATAAACTGCTTGACTCTATCCTTAATCCCCAGTTCTACTCTTAGCTTGCCCCTAGCTAGTGTTACTTCGTTGTATTGCCCTGTTATCTGCAAGGCAAGCCTGTCCAACCTATGTCGAGCCAGTATTGATACTCCAAGCAAAAGCAGTATCGATGGCCACACACCCTCTGGTGCAAAAGCAGTAAACCCTTTCCCTCTAACTGTGCTAACTATTGCGTATAAAGCAAAGAATAGCCCAGCCATCACCAGTGCCGATAGAACAACACTCAGAGCCCTCGGCAAAGGCTCTAAACCCCTTACCATTGCTGCAACGTTCTCTCTCTCTTGTTTATTCATCATATCAGAGTCTCCCTAAATTTGTGATAGGATAGCACGAATTCTTACATAATACAATAGATTTGGCTACTCTTTATCAGTTTCTTCCTTCTTCCTGTTCCTAATCTTCAGAATCGCCCAACCCAGCACAACCATCACGGCTAGCCAGATTACTATCCATGCCCATACTGGGAGGATTGTCCCCCCTCAGGTTGTTTCTGCTATCATGGATGACTCCTTGCCCACCTTGTTCGCTTCAGCATCTTCTTGTGCTTGTGATGTGCCATCTTCTTGGCTCGTTTCTTAACAATAGAACTCATTTTATCTCCCAAATATTAATGCCTGGGTGCATCAAGGTATAGACGGCAGCATATATCGAGAAGGCAACTACTAGTCCCCAGAAAATATATGGTAGTGCTCTTTTAGCCTTAGTCATCATTTCACCTTCTCAAACAATTCGCAAAGGTCGCAGCCGCAGATATATTGGTGGTCTCTCGGAACGAGCTTATATCGTCTGCACAGCATCTCCAAATCGTTCTTGGTAAATCTCGATACGTGCCCATTGCGATATGACGTAAACTTCTCTGCCAACAGCCACTGCCTCTTAGAGTAGTCAGGAGTCGCTATGACAGCTTTGCCACCAATCTTTAAGACTCTTGCAATCTCCTCAACTGCCCTCTTGGGACTCGGCAAGTGCTCCAAGACCTCTATGCACGTCACGCTGTCAAATGAAGCATCAGGGAACTCCAACTTACAGGCACTGCCCACGATAGTTGATATGTGAGGCATCTTTGCCTTCAGGGTAGCCAGCTTGCCAGCGTCAGCATCCATTACAGTCACGTCTTTGAAATATGAGCAGTTTGGTGAGCTTCCTGCCCCCACATCAAGCACCTTGCCTTCTCTTGGCAGCATCTTCCAGATAGCCTTAGCAATCCCTTGCTTCCACCATCGCTGTATTGGATTGCCCTGATAGAAAGCGTTCCACTCATAGTCTGGGGAATCAGGCTTGGCTTCCACCTTAAATGTCCACAGAGCATTAAAGGTATAGTTGGTTATAGTTGCCACGCCCACCGCAAACACTAGGCTTAAGAGATAGAACAATCCAAAGACATCCGTAAACAGCCATGTCAGGAAGAAGGTTATAGCCGCCCCTGTGCTCCCGACCACGCAGAATTTTATGAATCTCTGGTACTTAAACAGGCACAGAAGCCAGAGATGCCTTAGATAAGCTCTCATCTGTTCACGGTTAAATTTTGACTTCCCTGCGGTGCGTACAGAAAAAACTATTGGAACTTCCTTGACCGCCACAGGATGAGCCTTAGCCCATATCTCCAGCATAATCTTCCATGAAGTACCCTTTAGCTCTATTCCTTTTATTATCTCTTTACGGAAAGCAAAGAAGCCCGAGGTGGAATCTTTAATCGTGGTCACTGGTAGTGCTAGCAAGCAGGCAACCCTACTAACTATCCTTCGTGATAACTCCCAGCCTACTACTTTACCTCCAGGACAATATCTACTCCCTATCGTCATATCGTAGCCTTGACGCAAGATAGGATGTAGAAGCTTGGGCACATCCTTGGGCGAATGTGATAAATCGGCATCCATCACTACTACAATGTCGCCCTTGCTTGCCTGTATGCCATCAAGGATAGCCTGCCCCAACCCTTTCCTCTTTCCCTTCACAACCCTCGCTCCAAACGACAAGGCTAACGCACTTGTGTTATCATCCGAATCGTCAACCACCAACATCTCGCAGTTAGGGCAGGCTTCCTTGAGCCCAGACAGGAGCTTCTCAATATTCTGGGCTTCATTCCTCGTGGGAACTACCACCGTTATAGTGTAGGGTGATACCATCGCCACGGCAGTAGACGACATGCCTCTGCTCTCTCCCCCTCTAATTGACTCAAGCAATTTATCCACGCTTCGCCTTCCTCGTCTTTATTCTCCTCTTAGCCACCTTCCACCTCCTTTCTTCTCCTCGCTTCCTTCATTTCGTTTGCCCTTCGGTCGAAATCAGCAGCGGTCTCTTCCTTGGTAGAACCACTTTCCCCTGTCTCCCTTTTGCTAAAATCCTTCTCTTCCCGCCTAGCTTCTTTCATTTCTTTTACCATTCGGTCAAAATCAGCAGCGGTCTCCTCCTTGGTAGAACCATTATCGCTTTTCTTGCCGCCTCTTTTACCAACCCCCCTCGCTCCCATTATGACCTGATAGCGATGTGCCACAGTCTTGCCATTCAAGTCGTACACTTTACGAGCAGACTTGGGGCGCTTCACCTTGGTTGGCTCAGAAACAGTGTACCCTTTAGACTTAGTAAAGACTACAAACTCCTTCGCCTCTGGTAGTGTGTCAAATTGTAACTTATTCACAAATTATTAACCCCCCTTCTTCGCCTTCCTCTTTGCTACTCCCTTTGCCACAGATTCCTTGAAAGCCTTAGGGTGATGCTTCGCATAATGCCTTCTTAACTTGGCCATCTGGTCAGGAAAGTTCTCCACCCTTATTGCCTTCTTGCACTTAGAGCAATGTACCGTTTCAGGCATCTGCCACCTCCTTAATTCCAGTTTCCCTTATCTACCCAAATCACTCGGACACGAGCCCCAGGGCGTTCCCTTACCAAGTCATCTATAACCCGCTGGGCTTTCTGAGCCTCGCCCATGGGGTCTCGTTCCAAGTCTTGAATTGACCGCATGAACAACCAAGAGTCTACCACGGCTTTGAGCCACCCATGGGATTTCCAGACCATGGACTGCCGCCAGATGACTTCCGTGCTTTGCCCTTTCTGCGCCTTGTCTGCTGTGTGCTCCCGAACACACTCTGTGTTATCTTTACTGCCGCTCCAGCAGTAACAATAGGGGCAAACAATCCTGTCAACTGTTCTGTTACATCTGCCATCTTTATTTACCTCCTATCCGAATATCTCTTTGACTTTCTTGGACTCCGACCTGCGCCCAATTTGAAACTCGCCGATGGGATTTCCCTTTTTAATGCCGCCTATCGGGTGCTGCGCCTGCATTCCTTGCGCATTATGTTTCCCTAAGAGTGGATTACCCAAACCTTTGTATGCTGGGCCTTTGATGTTAGGCATTTTTATGACCTCCTATTTAAGATAGCACCCCTTAGTGCTTCTTGGACTTCTTCCCGTGTAGAGCCTCTAGGTTGCCCCATGGGTTCTGGGTTTTATGCCCGTTTGCTAATGGATTCTTGAGATTCCCATGGTGTCCCGCCTTGATGATACCCTGAACTTTCGCCCCCTTCTTGATTGCTTTAACTACCACCTTATTTTGACCTCCTGTTTAGATTTAGTTCCTACCACTTGCCCCTAAGCCTATCCGTGTTGCCAACTTTAAATTTTAGGCTCTCCCAGTCCATGCCACTCTTAATCAAGCCTCCTTTAAATAAGCCCTTGCTGCCTTCCCCGTACTGCTGCTTTAGTTTTGCTAACAACAGCTTTTTTTCCTCAACGGACAGCTTGGAATCCATAAGTTCAGACTCCGCTTCCAGAGAATCTATTGTTGGCTCTTTCCTTAGAAATCCTGGCATTGTTAACCTCCTTTTTTATCCTTCCTCTATTAGTCCTTGTCTCTTTAATCTCCCAGCTATAGCTCGTACTGTTCCTTCAGGTAGACCTGTGATGCTACTCAACTTTGAGTCATCGCTTAGCCCAGTGCGCGAGGCTGCCCTGAGTACCTGCCAATTCTCGTCATTTACAGGCCCAGAAACGCTACGACTCACCTGCAAACCACGGGGTGTTATACGATAGATGTGCACCTTTTACCTCCCTTTAGATTTCTTGACATTTAGTACTTCCTCAATATCTCCTATTACCCTCATTTGGGTTAAGTGCCTTATGGAATCTCTCCCTGTATTCCTCTAGGTCGCTCATTCTCCTCTGCTTCCTCTTTTGAAATTTGGCTGTACTACTCTGAGTCCATTCTGGTCTTGAGAAACGGAATCCACCTGATGTCTCACTACCGCCCTCTCCATAGCTTTGCTGCCTGCTTATCTCCCTCCCTAAACCATACAAAGGAATGGCAAGCCCAAGCCCTATCAGTATCATCAGAATCGCAATGTGAACGGGTGAGCCTTCAGGAATTGCGCCTGGAGGATATCCTTTTACATATAAGAACATCGCAACCCAACTCATCCCAGCCAAGAGTTTTAGCAAGAAAAAGTTTGAACGAATGCTTAGCCAGCTAAGAATCCCGCAGAATGCAAATAGTCCTAAAAGTGTCATAGTTCTCCCTCCAATCTGGTTGCTGTCAGTAGAGCCTGATGTCCAGTTGCCTGTAGACGATTCAGACCACGCCCTGAAATACACTGGCTTCTGTGCAGTCGTAGAGCACCATACGTCCACAGCTTGTGTCCCATTCCCATAATAAACCAGCCTCCCATCATTCCTATCTGCTGGCAGGACTCCTACGGCTGCCCTTATCATTGTGTTTGTTGACCCAATCCCTTTTGTCCACGTCATCTGCATACTGCAATCGTCTATGTATGTGATGGTAAAGCCACTGGGCAATCCCAGTACCCCCGACACATTGCCTGATACTGTTATAACAACTCCTGCTGACGTGTCGGCACGTGCAGTCAGCGTCGGAACACCAACAGCTAACGCCACTAACACGACCAGTAGAAGAAACCATCGCACCTAGATTGTCTCCTTCAAGGTTCCCTCGCTGTCAAAGTAATTGTGCCTGAAGCCATATCGGCGAACGAGAATACCGTAGGAGCATAAAAAACCAACTCAAAACCCTTTGTGTTATTTCCCGCATGATAATCCAAGTTGCTTATCATCTCCTGCCCTGCTATCTTGTTTACCTGAAGCATTGCTGCAAGGTTAGCCGTTCCCGAACTTCCAGCCTTTAACGCATATGTGTCTCCCCCTATTGCCGCTGCCAGCGTAAGCGTCTTCCCAGCCCCAGCGGAGAGGTCAGCCCCTCTAATATCCACATCCGCATTGGCAAGCCCATTATTTGTAATCACATAAGTACAATTACCCTCGGTAAGCGGCCAGCTTGGTTCTGCCAAGTCATTCTTAGCCCAATGCACTGAACTCGCATCCACCGTGCCAAGTGGAAATGTCAGTGGTGCGCAGCTTATGCTAACCCATAAAGGCTGTGCAGTTACCGTGACATCCGCAGAAGTGGCTGCCTGTGCAATTCCAATAGATGACAGCAACACAACCAGTGCTACAACAAGCAAAAACACATGCTTCATCTATTGTGTCCCTCTCATATCAATCAGCCATGTCGATGCTAACTCCAAAGTTATGGCAACTCCTGCTCCTGCACTTGATTTCTCGGCCACTCCCACCCAGAACTCCCACTTAGCAGGAGCTACGGCTTTGCTGGGCATCGCCAGCGTCACCATGACTTCCCTAGTCTCATATGGTGCTAGCACTGGACTTGGGTCTGCTATTATTATCCAGCTTTGCGCACCTGCGGGCGGAGCACTATACCCTGCCTTCAGGGTGTCTGGGTTCCTGTAATACACACTGTAGGTGGTAGGGCTCTGGTGGTCATACTCGATTGTCAGGTATCTGGCAAAGTCAGGTTTGAATCCCTCAATCTTTATCTCATTGGTACTAGCGTTATATGATATAGCGGTTAGGACTTCACCTGTTGCCACATCTTTCTTATCCACGCTAAGTATGTCAATCACATTGGCTACGTCCCCTTCTTTTAATATCTTCTTTAGGTGAATCCAAGCACTATACTCATTGGGGTCGGTAGTCACCAGATACTTATCAACCGCAGACGAGTAGCCATTATGCACCTGTATAGCCCACTCCGCAGTCGCTCCTGGATAGAAGTTTGCTACCTGCACCACCGCAGGCGAAATCCAGTTTCTCTCAATAGGTGGTGGCTCTATTCCAGATATAGGCGTGGGCGTTGATACTGGTGTCACAGTACTCAAAGGCGTATTGACTGTACAAGAAGTACTAACCAGACACAGCACCAGTATCAACATCCCTATCGCTAAACTCTGTATCAGTTTCATCGCATAGACCTCCTGGATTTTTTGCGTCTATTCTGTGGCCACAGACTTTCAGCCGCATTGGTGGTTTTCCACTCTATCAAGTCGCATTCTCGATAGCAGGATTCAAATCCCCACTACTCAGTATTCGATTGTTAAGGAGTCGCAGTCGCCGTCAGTATCATTTGAGCCGTTGAGTTACCAGCAACAGTCCAAGCGTTGCTTCGGGTCAATATCTCCGCTCCCCATGGATAAGAGGCACATGGGGTAAGAGATGACTTCATGACACTGCTCGCACTTGTCTTCATTATGACCTTATTTGCATAAAGCGTCCCATTGCCCCAGCAGAATCCAGCATAGGCTGTTGCTCCATTAGTCCCATTGCCATTGGTCATAGTAGCCCCACCACCTGTGAAGTCGCTACAATTCACTGTCAGGGTTAGAGGCAGGCTAGACCCAGTGGTGACTATGTCAAAGTAGCACTCCGCAGCGACTACTGTGGCACTAGGGGGTGTGCCATCGCCCAATGGATTGGCGTAATAGGTGTCGCTGGGGACAATGTAGTTCTTTGGTGTTACTCCATCACCTGTGGCAAATACGCCATTCAGTGTCCATGTGAGCTGGGTCTGGGTAACTACGATATAGGCAGGCTGTGCCGTGATGACCACATTAGCAGTAGTACCAGCCATTGCAGGTACAGCCATACCTATCACCAGAGCCAGGACAGCTAAGACTACGACTATTAGTCTTCTCATCTTTCATCACCTCCTTCTGCTTGAATTTTTAATACTAAAGCCTCTTGGGCAATAAGCCCAGAGCTTTGTGTTGCCAACTTGGTTATGTATATTCTCTCAGTCTGACCTTTTAAAGAGATTTGATAAGTGTGTGTAATATTTCCGCCAGTAGGAATCATCACTACCTGACCATCTCCTAAGTCAAACTTAGTATCCTTGTCTGATAGATTTGAAATGGTCGTACTTACTCTTGTATTGTTCTCATTTCGCTCATAGGTATATTTACAAGGGTTGATACCCCAATCTCCCCAGACGTTTAACTCTCCTGCTGCTACTTGTAGGTTTGGCTGAGTGCTTCCCATGCCTCCGAGTCCAAGGAATAGTCCAGCCACAATCACAAACAGGCACAGCGGAATAAGTATCTGCTTCAATGTGTCTCCGCAGCTAGGGTAATATTGCCCAACTTCTCTATTCCATCATCAAACTGTGGTGAGTTTGTGGGAGTCCATACCTTAATCCCCCATACTATGTTCCCTCCTATTGGTATATTCGTTGCTAGATTATTGAATGGGGGAGTTTTCTTCACTATTATGTATGCACCGTAATTCTCGATATACCCGCTAACATATTGCCCCGTTGCACCAGCATTCCAGCTACTTGTGGCATAAGCATATCTGAAATTTGCACCGTATCTTGGCTGTGAATCAGTACTAACATCACCTTCTCCTCCCTGTACTCTTAATTCTGGCGTACTGTAGATGTCAAAAGAGAGGATGCTTGGATTAGTAACAATAGCTATATAATAGGTTGTATTTCCAAATATATCCTCTGACTCCATAACAGATGGTATACCATCCACTATCTGAACTAAACTGATTTCATAATAGCCATTGTAGGTCTCAACTGTCATAACAGTCTCATTACTATTGTCTGATTTTATGTTGTATGGGTTATCTACTATGTCAGTTAGTGCCCAAATAACTAAATTACTACCAGGATACCAGTCTGTCATATTTATATCGAGATTGAAGGTGTAATAGTCACTAAAGTAGTCTACCCCATAATCTTTATAGAGGTAACACGACTCATTACCAGCTACATTGGTAGCCGTAGACCTGGAGCTTGTAACTGAGATATGTAAATTAGGGTCTACTTCTATAAATGTTGTGAGGTTTGCACTTGTTCCTGCCATAAGGCCCACTATATTAGCCCCAGGAGTAGAGGTATCTGAGAGTGTCCACGTAGTACCCCCTACCATATCTGTACCTGAGATGGAGACATCTACAGCAAATGAGGAATTGTTGGTTAGAGTAAAATTACCAATACCTGTGGAATACACGCTTGAGGGCTGAACCAACCCGAAGTCTTTTGAGGCTGGAGTGTTGGAGATGTTGGCAGATACCTCATATATGCTAATCCGTGCATCACCAAGGTAATTCTGCTCACCAAGAACGTAATTATCACCATCAACAACAAACTTGAAACTAGAATCTCCTGAGTATCCTAAAGTCCCAGGATAATAAGCCTGTGGGACACCAGTATCCACATCAAAAATAGCAGAGTAGCCATCACCTACTCCTTCTGCTATTATCTGTACGAATACCTTATCCTCTGCGATTGGTATAGCCTGACAGAAGTTTTCACACCCATCATAGTGATTGGGATTACTGACCTCATTGTTGTACGCCAACACAGAAAGCGTAGTCACAAGTGTCCATGTTGTTCCATCCGCTGAGAATTTGATTTGCCACTGTGAATAGGGAGTAGAATAAGGCAACCCTACAGCTATCCCATCAACGGTTGAGCCTAGAAGTGAGATGACATCCTTTGGCCGAGCTACCGTTGTATCAGTTGAAGAATCAATGAGGGTAAAATTACCATCATCCATCGTTGGGCTAGCTTCTGCTGTGAAATTCCACTTAAAGAAACGCCAATAATATGTATAGTCATCCTGCTGCATGACATACATATAGTTGCCAAAAATTACAGCCTTTGGTTCTTCATAGTAAATACCTGCATGAGATGGCCCTCCCCATGCAGGAAGATTGATGGTTACCCAGTTTGCAGGAGTCAAGAGGTTTGCAAGTGTAGAATAGGCAAGTTTGTTGTAATAAGCTCCCCAATTAGATTGCATGAAACTCGAATTGATATAGAACTTACTATCAGCAGCACGGTAAATAGCATCTCCCACCCACACGCAAGATGCAACATGAGCATGCGTCCAGGTATCATTACCCACATTGTAGGTTGCTATAAAGCCACCGCCATCAGCACCTCTGCCCCAAAATAGAATAATGTTTGCGCCTAATGGCGACCCTAATGTAGAATACTCAATCCCGCCAAAACATTCAAAAGTATGGAAATCAGAGGCATTTCCTACTTGAGCACCTTTAGTCCAATTTGCATCTGCTGCATATATCGTGATAGGGCCATCGGTTGTTATAGTTGACACTGCAAGGTATCTGGCTCCACTGGCAAGTAGACATGCACGAACTAACTGTGTACCTGCGAGCGTATGGCTAGTTTGAGCATAAACATTGGTAGGTTCTATGATATATTCAATATGGAGTTTGGGAGCTAAGGTTGTAGGATTAGCATTATCCCATGTATAGATTGCCCGTTGGCGGCTGTTTACCTGGTCACCTCTAGCATCGTGGTCATCCCAGAAATACGCAAGTGAATTTCCGCTTACCCAGTTTGGATTATCTATTTGCTCTTGAACTATATTTTTTATCTCAGGAGAATCATACCAATAATTTGAGGCCCATGCAGGAATACCATCCCACAAAGTTTCGTTTCCAGTGCGATTACCTGCATAGCCAGCAATGCCTCGCCTTTGCTCATAATCTAAGGCTGTGCTAAACGTAGACGAGTTCCCGCTTATGGGTTTATCGCCTACAATTTTAGTCTTCATAACAGTTTGAGCATGAGCGTCATTGCACTTCAATTCTAACCAGGCAGTTAATATTATGGCATCGTCTGGGATGGTGGCATTCCTAAATAGCATTCCACCACCTATTTGTTTGATAATGGAAATATAATAACCTGGATATATTCCTACATCGGTTAGTCCAGCACCTTGCAATACCCAGGAACCATTTATGGTACCTACACTCACATCATCTGAGCTTGCAGATACTTGCAAATCGAGGGTTACTATCTGAGGCACTCTTGTTGTTTGTGTAAATGAGCAATTTCCAGTAGAAGTGGATGTCGCACCGTTGCAATAGGCTAGACTCCACCCCGTAAAATAGTATGTGGTATTACCTGTCAAGCCTGTTAATTGTGTTGAGGTGAGATTTCCCAGGTAAGCACTCGTGCCATCTGTGATACTTGTGGGGTAGCTTCCAGTTTTATACCTCCAGGTAGAGTTACCATACCCAGCTCCGTTTGTCCATGACCAAGAAATACTAAAACTGGTATAGGCTGTTATGGTACAACCAGTTGGTGCATCTGAAAGCGTAGGGAAGGTAAGCTCATCCCCATATGCCCAACCATAGGTAGAATATCCTGCTGCCCTGAAATGGTAACAGGCTCCCTTACTCAATCCTGTTACATTACCATCAGAATTAAAGGTCTGTCCTGCACCATATTGAACACCTGTCCATGTCCAGTTGCCAGCAGTGTAAGTAGTTTGGGCTGAGGGAGAGACATTGCCTGGACTGCTTTGGGTAGAAGTGCTTAACACAAAGCCTTTCCTGGTTACATTGCCATAACTACCTAGAGAAGTCACATTACCGTTCAGTGTAACTGAGGTGGTAGTTATTGAGGTTGCAGCAAGTGTAGCGATTGTGGGAGGAGTAATCGTATAAGTCAATTTAATCTGCCCATTATATCCTGCACCACCAGCATAGGGGTAGTAATAGTAACCCCCGCCTCCACCACCACCTGGCCCAGAGGCTGGCGGTTGACCATCAGACCAATCCACTCCCGCTCCTCCAGGTCCTCCGCCAGTTACAGCAGTAGCCCCAGCAGGCTTGTTACCAGGATTACCATTGGCGGCACTTCCTCCTGAGCCACCTCCACCTCCACCTTGTCCATTCAAGGTAGCACCAAATCCTGCACCGCCAGCATATTTGACATCCCCTACAGAATTAGCGACAGTTCCACCATTACCAACGCTTCCTTCAACCCTAGGTGCTCCTGCGCCTTTTACCGTAGTGGAATTATTGAACCAGGAATCACCACCAGGGGTTCCAGTGGTAACGCCACCAGCACAACCAGGACTGCCAAGCCCAACCACATAAGTGTAATTTCCTCCAAATATTACAGTAAAGGAGTTTAGTCTTGCATAAGCTCCACCGCCTCCACCGTTTCCACTATTCTTTCCGTAGTAGACAAATGAACCACTAGCACCTGCACCAGCACCCCAAACCTCAACCTGAACAGAGGTTACTCCTGCTGGGCAGGTCCAGTTACCTGACGTAGTGAATGTCTCAGTTGTAGAGGCGAATGCCACTCCTGCCCCACCAAAGGACAGCGGCCCTATCTGCATCGGAGGCAGGAAAGAGACACAGAATGCAGCTATTACTAGAACTGCAAACAGCACATAGGCTGGACGAGACCAGCGTTTAAGTTTTAACATCGGTATCTCCTTGCTTAGTCCAAACTTCCCAAATAGGGAGAAAACAATCCTTCTCTCTCGACATCCTTAACTCTACCTGTTCCCCTTGACCTTCAAGCCAAGCCTTATAGTCCAAGGCAGCCCTTTTAACCTTGGTACTCAATTTGCACTCGTATGCTGCTATCACGACCATGCTTTCACCCTTTCCAGCATCTTATCTGATACATGTGGCAATTCGTCTGTATTAAAATACTGCCAATATGGGCTACCATCGTACCAGAACTTCTTTTCCGTTCCTCTTTTCGCGCCTTGAAGATACTTGACATTAAGCCATATCCGACCTGGCACCTTATCATCGGCTTCGCAGACAATGCGTTTGAATATCATCCACCTTATTCGCCACTCCAAGAATCGTCCATTCTGGACTATATAATACATGTGTATATGCCGTTTCCTTATCTGCTGAGAGAACCAAGTCAAGACCAATGTCATGGGATTACTTGACCTTCTGGCATCGGCTTCTATATAAGATTCGTCAATAATGATTATCCCGTCTGAAATGACATCGGAGTTTATCAACTTCAACAATTGATAAACACTCGAACAATAGACATACTTTATCTTCAGGTCTGGCGTTGAGTACAGGTGCATATTGACCGCAAATATTTTCAGCTTGCCCTCACTTTTCCTGTACTCGTCAATTGCATAGGCAGCTACAGTAGTAGATTTGCCCGACCCTACTGTACCTTCCACTAGAATCATGCCATAATCTAAGCCATTGTTAGGCAACTAAGTTCCTCCCCCCAGCAAGCCACTCAGACCGCCCTGCTTCTGGGCTTCCCTGGATGCACCGCCAAACTCAGCAAGTTCTAGCCTTGCTCTTCCTTCAAGTCCCATTGAGATATGAGTGTAGGCATTCTCCACATGAGCTACGACATCAAATGGCTTCTTCTTGTCGGCAAATCTATAAGCTCTTTTTACATCCAGCCTAATCATAGACATAAAGGCTTCAGGATATACCCTAGCTACTTGTAAGTTCTGCAAGGTCTTCTTGTGATAGACCGACTGTGAAGTTTTATGAGCAACAGTCTCGGTAGCCTTTGCCTCGTCAGGCACCTCAGGAAAAGCCTTCTTGACGATAGCCTGCATATCAGTCATCGTTTCCTGAGAGCCTTCTATCTCGGAGAGAGACCTGGGCAAGATTGGCACATTGCCCTCATCAGGCTTCATGTCAGCGTCAGCCGCTAACTCATCATAGTTCTCGGCTAGTTCACCTTCAGGCTCTACGGGGATATCCTGAGGCTCTTCAAAGTCTTCTGCTCTCCGTCTAACCATAATCCAGACCTCCTTCTTATTAAGGTTTGCCAATAGCAGCTATCTGCCCGCTTAATCTCCAGTACACAAAGATAACAATCAGCAACACCAGCCCTATCAGTATTAAGGGAAGCATCTCAGAGAACTTGCTCTTTGACGAAGTGCCTTCCCTGGTCGCCCTATTGAATGCCTGCCAGTCCTCTGCACTTTCCATAGTTGCTTCTTCTTCTGGCCCCCTATTCACAGGCTCAAACGTCTCAGGGTCTATGGGGTCAACTGAATCCCACCTAAACTCCAGTGTTTGCACAAATGTAGGAAACATCTTGTTAAATCCCCTGTCATACCACTGCATTGTCACACACTTAGGGTCTATACGGTATTTTTCCTTCCACTTGCCCCTGTCAAACCTTATGTACTTAGCATACGCTGGAACCCATTTTTCTATTTTTTGTTTATTAGGACGGATGAAATAACATAACATTTTATCCTTAAATTTTTTTTGACTCCACCAAAGAGAGAAACTCAAGCCACAAAAGATGAGTATAAGAACATAGAGTATAGCCGTTGGGCTGAGTCCAAGCATATAGACCTCCTGTTTAGATTTTAAGACCTGCGTTATTCTATTGTTATGTTATGGATGTATATAGAACCAGAAACCAGGGTCACCACGCTCAACCCTGTATCTCTCCGTGAGGAACCCCCTCATATCCTTGTTCCCCACCATCCGACAAATTGTATCCATTCGGCCATTTCGTGTTGAAAACTTTTATCCAGTGTTGTTCCCTGCTATACAAATCTTCTTTGAACATACATCTTTCAATAACATATCTGCTAAAAATTTCCTTCCCATGTTTCGCAACAGCTAGCTTTATATATTGCCCACCACCATAATATTTTGATTTCAGGAATGCTTCGGGTGATAATTCTTTCTTCCCTATATATTTCATCCCGTTTGTTTTATTCTCTACGCAATATATAATCATCACTATCCTCGCATAAGACTTATGGTATGAATCCTTGAAACATTTGGATGCTCCACGTAGCGAAGGCAAACACACTTCCTGCCACTAATGGGGCGCATACGAGTAGCCAGAAAATAATCCATTGCCCTTGTATAAAACTGAACTGCAAGGTTAGAGTCTGCATCAGCGTACCTATCCAATCCGTATTCAGAAAAGGGATGGAGACGCCCATCACGCTATAATGTGTGACGACAGCACTCGCACTTGTCAGATAATCAAACGTGCTTGCCGCACAAGTGGTTTGAATAGCCCCTGTGGAGCTTGTGGTTTCATAACATAGGTCTGTACGGTAGTCATAGACAGAGCCAAGGATAACTGCCATCCAATAAACTAAACCCAGAAACGCAACTACCTTGAACGAAATTGTCTTATACCTCCATCTTATTTATCATGTTTGCCTTGAAAGGTAAATCATACTTATTGCAAGAACAGCGAAGGTGAAGGCCAGCCAAAATGGAACTACGGATGTATTTGCCGCCGCCATTATTGTTAATGCTGTAGCTATAACTGAAATCATGATTGAGCCAGTGAAAACCAATGTGCCAAGTCCTATCGCTGTAGCTACTCCTAGCATCATCATTAAATAAAGGGAACATACTGGCATCCCCATATCATTCGCGGCGGACAAAAAAGTAGCATAAAAAGGTTGCGCTGATACATTGCCACAGCCACCAAACCAGCCTGTGAGGTCAGTACGAGGCACAGCCCAGTTTGTGCCGTTACCCCATCCTGCTGGTGGAAGAAAAGAGTTGGACATTATGCCGCCATAAGGTATAACGCTTACACACACAGGATTAGTACCCCAGTTTATTGTGCCATCCAAGCCACTTGTCCTATCTGGCAATATCGTCCCATTGATATAGACTGTAGGCTGATACCACAGCTTAAGGTCTCCACCTACACTTTCCTTTATATATTCGGCAGCAACCAATGAGTTGTTGCCCATAAACACCCATTCATTCCCGTTAATAGGCACCGAGGCAGTAGGAGTAACCTCGCTTATCAGAATAGAATCAACGTAAATGCTAAATGTGTTATTCCCAGCATCCCCAATTACCTGCACCCGATGGATGCCTGAGGGTATTCCCGATGCCGTTATGGTCACTGCCGCAGCTCCGTCAGGCCCTATAGTGGCAGTTAGATTACCTGTCCCGCTGATATAAAGTCTAACAGCATCCTGCTTATAAAATATCACCTTGCTCGTGTTCCCTGTAGCCATATCGAATATTCCCTTAACATCAAACTCAAAGGTGTTCCCAGGTCTCATGACAAGAGACTCGGCCCTTGTTATGTTGCCCTCATAGCCCACAATCGTGTAGAACGAAGTCTGCAAATCATTCGTCCCCAGATAATACCTCAGTGTTTCCTTCTCCTTACTCTTAAAGTCAGTCATCAAGAACGCCAATCTGTCTGATACTGGGGTATACGGGAGAAGTCCGTCATTCAATATTGTGAGTTGTGTGTCAGTCGCATTGCCATTTATCCATCCAGCAGCTATAAGGTCAAGATGACTAATTGTAGTAGTAACCAGAGGCAGATAATCATAATCTACTGAGCAATTCCCCGTAACCGTCAAATCCCAATATGCCTTAGACTGGATTTCTATGCCAAGGGTTAAGAAGCCTATATATTCTCCATATCTAGTGTCGGTGGTATTGCCTATCAAAGCTCGCACATAATAAATCGAACCTTCATCAAGCCCTATCATATCAAGGCTAAATGAAGAAACTGTCGAGAAGTTCCCACTTTGCGACCACTCTGTCATCGTAGCTAAGGACTTACCGTACTCAAACCCTATCTTCGTACAAGTCGTAGTAGGTGGTGTGCATAGAATGTTTGCATTGAATGTGACATTACCCCCCGAGATATTGCCAGGTGCTACGGTTTCTACTACAAATAAACAAAGTGGACAAGGAACAAGGGGATGGTCTATGAGCCATGTAGTGTTGCCTCCCCAAAAGCCAACACCCGCAATATACGGATAGCCATCATTCGTATCAGCATAGACCGCATAAGCAAAGTTGGATGTTATGGGGAATATATATGCCACAGCCACAATTAGCAATGCTAAGAATACAATTTTGCTATACCTTATCATGTTACGGGCCATATGATATGCTCCATCCCGCGAGAATGAATGTGTTTATCTCCTTCATTTCCGCAGTTGTCTTGCTTACGGCAGTTCCTTCCGTTGTTACCATTCCTGATGTCTCTATATCCCAGAAACATCCAGTAGTAGTGCCTCCATTGTCTATTCCCGTGAATCCTCCCAAAGTTCCCGAACTTGCTGTCACGTTCCCTATGGAATAGCAGTGGGTTATAGTTATGCCATCATTATACCCGATGAATCCGCCTACTCCATAGGTTGCGTCATCACTGTGGGCATCTCCCCATGCAAAACAATTAGTTATACTACCTGAATCTGCATAACCTACAAATCCTCCCACATCACCGATTGCTCCTACTCCAGTTATATTCACATTTCCATATGAGAAACATCTATTTATACTCGTATCCTCAGAGTAACCTATAAATCCACCTGCATAATCTCCATATCCAGTTATATTCCCAATCGAGTACGATGATGCGACAATACTATTATGGTAGGTATCCCCAATAAGTCCGCCAGCATCAGAATTGGTAGTATCGGTTGCAATCACGTTACCACTTGCCCAGCAGTCTGTCACGTTCCCATCGTAGAGCATACCTAAGAGACCACCAATCTCACCAAGACCAGTTATATTCCCAGTTGCATAGGAATCATATATAAAATTATCTGTATCAGGGAAAGCACCAAGATAACCCAAGAGACCACCAATCATATAGTGACCCAATATATTCATTGACGATGAGCAATTTCCTACAGTAAAATACATTACTCCACCAGAAAGACCACCAACATTATTAGCCTCATCTGCTGATATTGTACCTTCGGTATGGCAGTTAATCATTGACCCAACGTAAGACTCACCTGATATTCCACCTACTTTAAAAGTGCTTCCAGAAATTGTTATATTGGCATTTACGTTGATGTCCGTAAGAAAACTTGTACTAGCAATAGCCCCTGCAATCCCACCAAGCCATCCTCCAGACCCATTCGTATAATTACAAGTGATGTTCCCATAAAATGCGTAAATAGATGAATTACCAATAAATGTCATATTACCAGTAAATATGTCATGTGGATAAAGACTTCCAAATAACCCTCCAATATTATATGAGCCACTTACGTTTCCCATATACCATGTATTTGTAACTAAGTCTGTATTGGCCTCACCAGCTATTCCACCAATGTTCATCCAATTATAATTCCCAGAAACTTGAATTGCATCTAAGGATTCGAGTCCACCACCATAAAAGTGGACATTGTTAAATTCTGATGCAGTAACAGAGCCAAATACTCCACCAATATAGCTACCTCTGGGTGCATCGCTAGATATTTCTCCTAAATTGATGCAGTCATCAACATCTCCAGTTAGATATAAATATCCAGCCAGTCCACCAACATACTGTCCAGCCGTTGGGCTAGTAAATGTAACTATCCCATCGTTATATAGTCCATTCCAAGAGGCTCCAGAAGCATCATATAACCATCCAGTAAGTCCTCCAACATATGTTATTCCTGTTACATTGCCATAATTGTATGAGGTAGCTATGTTCCCACTAGATTGGTGTCCAGAAAGCCCACCCACATAATTTGTTCCTGTAACATTTCCTATATTGAATGAGTCAGTTATGTCTCCTAACTGATAACCTGCAAGTCCACCTGTGTAACTTGTTCCAGTAGCGTTTCCCCCAAAAGCTGAGTCTGATACATCTCCAGTAAGGTAGCCCACAAGTCCGCCTGTGTAGTTTGTACCATTCAGGATAACTGTTGAATTTCCCACGATATTTCCCACAACTGTTCCTGCCAAGCCACCACTTCGTGTCCCACTAGCCGTAACAGTGCCATAAGTATTACAATCCGTGATGCTCCCAGCGACATATCCAGCCATCCCACCAACATATGATACTCCTGATACTACAGAGCCAACAGTCATATTTGCTATGCTACCATCCAGATAGCCGACTACTCCACCTGCATAACTTGTGCCCACAACAGTACCTACAATATCTATATCAGTTAGGGTGGCATTATTGATATATCCAGCCAAGCACCCAGCATAGTTGCCACTTCCCCCATTGATAATAGTATCAACAAGACCAAGATTGGATACTACAGAGCCACTATTTAGCTTGTCAAACAATCCAACATAATTATCGTAGTAGGAATCAAACATGTCCACAGAGCAATCAATTATATTAAGTCCTTGACCATTTAGAGAGCCACTAAATCCAACATCTGGACTTCCATTTATTCCGTCACAATCAAAGTAAAAAGAATAAGCGACAGGGGTATCCCAACACATTCCATATCCTCCACCACATGCGTTTAACGTACTAAACTTATAGTCTCCACAGAGAGAATAACTCTGGGTATCTAGTAACCAAAACACTCTATTGGTGTCTAATGAATCAGTAGAAGCCACTAAAGAATACCTAGTACCTTGTGTTATTGTATAAGGACTAGACCATGTAAATCTATGCCATGCGGCTGCTCCTGTTATTTCTAATGTTTGACTCGCCAAAACAACACCATCTGGAGTATCATTCCCATCAACGCCTTCGAGTGATAAAGTTACATCATAACTTCCAGAAGTTACCCACAAATACGCCTCTGCATACTTCGATTCTCTTGTCGCTATACAGGTAAACTCTTCAGATAATTGTCGTTCATTATGGAATATCCCATTGTAAGCATAAAATTCTCGCCACTCAGTATGAGTAGTATGTCTATCACCATACCCTTCAAACTTTCCCAACGGAGTAAAATTTCCTGCCTCAAATATATGGTTTGCCATCTTGTAGCATCCCGATAGGTCATTGTTTATAGCTCTAAGGTCATCATGGGTAAAGATAAGAGTCTCATTTCCAGGTGAGCAGGAAATAGGTGTAGGCGTAGGAGTTGGCGTAGGACTCTGAGTAGGCGTTGGCGTAGGACTCGGAGTAGGTGTAGGAGTAGGAGTTGGAGTAGGAGTCGGAGTCGGCGTAGGAGTAGCACAAGGTTCACAAGTTCCAGCAGAATTATCGTAGAATGTTAAAACACCATATACATTGGCTACCAACACATAACCTGTTGCGAGAGAAGGCAGCATATTAGGCTGTTGTCCTAATTCAATAATACACTCTGGGGAACTCCATACGGATGTGTATTTAGATACATCTATTATACTGGAATCGTCAAAATTAGACCAAGTAACATAGATATTTCCAGTGCTGGATTCAAAAGATAATGAAGGGTCAAACTGATTAAGCCCCTCAGCAGTAATCTCTTCTATCGTTTGCCACACACCACCTACGCACCTTATAAACCTGATGTTAGTTCCCGTCATACCACCAGATTGACCATTCCAAACAATTCCTACTGTGTCATTTCCTGAGACTCCAATACATGGATTACCTTGAGGGTAGTCATCTCCAGTAGTTATTTCCTCAATAGACTGCCACGATGCAGTCTTTTCTCGATACCTTACGTTAGCATTTGCTGGATTAGCTAATGTATAACCCCACCAGGTTACATGTGAATAGTTATTAGAATCTGTGTCTATTGATGGAGCATACTGCTCATAATCCGTATCGTAGGTTGTCACATTCCCAGTGGTTTGCCAGTTGACTCCATCCCTTTCCTTATACTGGATTTGGTAACCAGTATCATAACCCTCATTCCCATATTGCCAAACAACATGAAGTGAATCGTTTCCAGCAACCGCTATAGCTGGAGAACCATACCATCCAGTAGTGGTGCTTATAGTTACTGGAGCTTGCCATACACCTGAAATTCTCTCCAAATAAATTAGATTACTTGTCATATCACCAATGGGGTCTCCATACTCATCATATATAGTAGTATCTACTGCATAGACTAGATGTAAATTATCATTGGTGTCAATTCCCAGAGTTGAGTAATCCGAAGTTTGGTTACCAGTTACTACTGTTTCACGATTCCAAGTGTGCCCACCATCTGTTGAATTCCCTACTATGACTACATAATTTGGGTCTGAATAATCAGTATATGTTGTATAGAATATACCATCAGAATCTTCTACAAGAGTACGAGCATTATTATTGGCTGTGTTTCGATAACCATCCACATCTATTGAGTAATCACATGTGTCAGCAAAAGATACTCTTGGATATGCTATAGGAAGCACAGCCATTACCAACAGACTCAACAATACTAGAACATTAAGTAATTTAGACTTCATGGCATAGTAACTAGTTCCTCCTTTCTTGGAATATGCTTGACAATACTGAGTAAGTATGATAGGATTTAGGCATGGAAGCACAAAGGTTGCCCATAGTGAAAGCAGCGCAGGTTCTGGGTGTCAATCCT